>Ga0070741_10000147_pt1 | contig 271987 bp, 237 predicted proteins | sample Coa_R1_4_FD_66440 | JGI IMG/M metagenome (GOLD analysis project Ga0070741, IMG submission 66440) | Surface soil microbial communities from Centralia Pennsylvania, which are recovering from an underground coalmine fire - Coalmine... | ecosystem: Environmental > Terrestrial > Soil >... | reverse complement strand
TATCTTGTGCCGACATGGGGAAGACGCAGTCTTCGCACCACTCGAACGAAGCGTGGGCGCAAAGAGCTAGTAAGCCCAAGGTACACCCCAAGAGAATGATGAGTCAAGGTAGTTATTGCCTCATAATTGCCTGCGGGCAACTGAGCGATGGTGTAGTTACCGGTAGTCGAGCTGGCGACCGGATAAACTGCGCCAGTTGCCACATTTCTTGCCTCAATCGCAGCTCCGGCGACAACCGCTCCGGCCGGATCGGAAATTGTCCCCGTAATTGTGCCACGGTCAGACTGGCCCAGCGCAATCAGCGCGGCCATTAGCACCAGCACTCCAGAAAGAAACGCGCGCATCTTCATCCTCCCGCCGAAAAATCGACTTCACCCAAATAGGAACGAAGCAATCTCCCTCGGGCGCCCCGGGACACCCGACGTTGGGAAGACAATATACCGGGCGCATCAGGATGTCAAGGCCCCAAATTGGATTTGCCGCGAATTGGATTGGGTTCCCATGTGGTGTGAACGGAGCGGGTGCGTGGTGAAACTTTTCTTGACAAAATATCAGATTAGATATAGTCTAAATAGTGCATGGACGCCGAGGATATCAAGCGGTCCCTGGAGGGCCGCGGGTTGCGCTGCACTCCCCAGCGCTACGCCGTGATGGCGTTCCTGACGGAACAAAACAAGCATCCCACGGCAGCGGAAATCTTTGACGCCGTGAATCGTTTGGATCCGCGCTGTTCCCGGGCCACCGCGTACAACAATCTGCGGGATCTGGTGCGGGCGGGCCTGGTGCGTGAAGTGGCGGTGGAGGGCCGCGCCGCGCGATTCGATGCGAAAGGCATGCGGCATCACCACTTCATCTGCGATCGTTGCGGCCATGTGGAGGACATCGAGTGGTACGAAGTGCCCAAACCGGCTGCGGGCGCGCTCGGCAAACGGATTCTTCGCGATAGCGAACTTATCTTGCGGGGGCTTTGCCTAAAGTGCGCTCCGCCGCACGGCACGAAGTCCGCGCCACGGCGCGGTCCCCGCTAAATCAATTCCTGGAGTAATTCGTAAGGAGGAACAATTATGGCAACCGAAGCAAAGTGCCCGTTCCGGCACACGCAAGCTGGGGCCCCGACCAACGCGAGTTGGTGGCCGAACCAGCTCAATCTGAAGATCCTGCATCAGAACTCCGACTTGTCCAATCCGATGGACAAGCAGTTCAACTATGCGGAAGAGTTCAAGAGCCTCGACCTGAACGCCGTGATCAAAGACCTGCATGCCATCATGACGGATTCCCAGCCCTGGTGGCCGGCTGACTACGGTCACTATGGGCCCCTGTTTATTCGCATGGCGTGGCACAGCGCCGGCACGTATCGCATCGCCGACGGCCGCGGCGGGGCGGGCTCCGGCATGCAACGCTTTGCGCCGCTCAATAGCTGGCCGGACAATGCGAGCCTGGACAAGGCGCGCCGGTTGCTCTGGCCGGTGAAACAGAAGTATGGCAGGAAGATCTCCTGGGCCGACTTGATGGTCCTGGCCGGCAATGTCGCCTTGGAATCGATGGGGTTCCAGACTTTCGGCTTCGGCGGCGGGCGCGAGGATGCCTGGGAGCCGGATGAGACCTACTGGGGCGCTGAACGGACGTGGCTGGGCGACGAGCGCCATGCCGGCGACCGCCAGCTCGATAATCCTTTCGGCGCCGTCCAAATGGGGCTGATCTATGTGAATCCGGAAGGGCCGAACGGCAAGCCGGATCCGCTCGCCGCAGCGCGCGACATTCGCGAAACCTTCCGCCGCATGGCGATGAATGACTACGAGACCGTTGCGCTGATCGCCGGCGGCCACACCTTCGGCAAGACTCATGGCGCCGCAGCCGCGGCCCAGTATTGCGGTCCCGAACCCGAGGCCGCGGACATCGTGGAGCAGGGCCTGGGCTGGAAAAATACCTTCCGTAGCGGCGTGGGACCCGACACGATCACCAGCGGCTTGGAAGGCGCATGGACCACGACGCCAACCAAATGGAGCAACAATTACCTGGAGAACCTCTTCGGCTATGAGTGGGAGCTGACCAAGAGCCCCGCCGGCGCACACCAGTGGAAACCGAAGGGCAACGCAGGCGCGGGCACGGTGCCCGACGCCCACGATCCGTCCAAACGGCACGCCCCGTTCATGCTCACCACGGACCTCTCTCTCAGAATGGACCCGATCTATGAGCCGATCGCAAGGAACTTCCTGGAACATCCGGAGGAACTGGCGGACGCGTTCGCCAAGGCGTGGTACAAACTGACACACCGCGATATGGGTCCGATCTCGCGTTACCTCGGCCCGCTGGTGCCGAAGGAAACGATGCTGTGGCAGGATCCGGTCCCCCCGGTCAATCATGAGTTGATTGGCGAGCAGGACATTGCGGCGCTCAAAGCCAAGATCCTTAAGTCCGGCCTGCCGATCTCCGAACTGGTCATGACGGCTTGGGCGTCGGCAGCGACGTTCCGCGGATCCGACAAGCGCGGGGGAGCGAACGGGGCCCGCATTCGCCTGGCGCCGCAAAAGGATTGGGAGGTGAACCAGCCGGCCGCACTGGCAAAAGCGCTGGAGAAGCTGGAAGCGATTCAGAAGGACTTCAACAAGTCTCAATCCGGCCGGAAGAGGGTCTCACTGGCGGACCTGATCGTCCTGGGCGGGTGCGCGGCAGTGGAGGAAGCGGCGAGAAAGGCCGGGCACGACCTGAAAGTTCCTTTCTCGCCCGGGCGCACGGACGCCTCCCAGGAGCAGACCGATACGGAATCGTTCTCGGTGCTGGAGCCGGTCGCAGACGGATTCCGCAACTACCTGCGTAAGGGCGAGCCAAGGCCAGCCGAGGAGCTGTTGCTGGACAAAGCGCAGTTGCTGAAGCTGACTGCCCCCGAAATGACAGTCCTGGTCGGCGGCATGCGCGCCCTGGGTGCGAACTTCGGGCAGACCCGGCACGGCGTTTTCACCGACCGGCCCGAGACTCTGACGAACGATTTCTTCGTCAACCTGCTCGACATGAATACGAAGTGGCAGGTTTCCACGACAGACGAAGGGGTGTTTGAGGGGCTCGACCGCAAGACCGGCAAAGTCAAGTGGACCGCTACCCGCGTCGATCTGATCTTCGGTTCGAACTCCCAGCTCCGGGCGCTCGCGGAAGTCTACGCGTGTAACGATTCCAAGGATAAGTTTGTGAAGGATTTCGCCGCTGCGTGGAGCAAGGTGATGAATCTGGATCGGTACGACCTGGCCTGAGCTGGGTGTCTGCGCACGCCAAGCCGGGGACCGAATCTCGCATTTCGGGAACCCGGCGCGGTGATGCGATCGCGAGGGAGATTTTGTGGTGCGGATGAGAGGACTTGAACCTCCACGGGATTGCTCCCGCTAGCACCTCAAGCAACAAAACCCTGTTTCCCCGAGCATCGCCGACTGATAATTCACTGATTCTACGCGATGATAGGTATCGCCCAGTTTCGCCGGTTCCCCCTCGGTGGTTACACTTTTGGTTACACTCCATGGTCCGGCGCTGCCCCGTGCCCGGGCAGCCTACAACGGGAGACCCATCCGGCGGAGAAGTGCGCTGAAGCGCGGATCGGGGCGCAAGGGGTCGAGCGTCGGATCGACCTTCAGGAAGGGTATCCATTCAGGCCGTCCGTCAACTGCTTTCTCCAGCCATCGGAAGGCCTCGTCTCGGTCGCCCAGATAAGTATTGATTTCACCGAGACGATACCAGCCGAGGGGATTGGTACTGAATTTCGGAAGCACCAGTTCCCTCAGCTTCGCCCAATAGCTGTGCGATCCATTCTGCTGGTACGCCGCTCGTAAGGCGTTCAGCGATTCCGTGCCGAAAGCATCTCGGTAGCCCCGTACCCGCAAGTCGGCCTCAATGGCGTCGTCAACCAGACCTTTCATCCAATAGGATTTGAACAACCAGATATCAATCCCTGTAGAATTCGTATGCATGTCTCCGGTTCGCCGCAACTCAGCGAGGGCCTCATCGTATTTTCGGTCCAGGCAAAGCATCCGAGCGACGCTCCAGTTCATATGAAATGAGAGCGGATCAAGCTCTCTGGCTCGCTTCATTTCCGCTACAGCTTCATCGACCCGTCCCACTGCCGCCAAATAATCCGACACTAGCCAGTGCGCTTCGGCATCGCTCGGATTCAATGCAACGGCACGCTTGCCCTCTCGCTCCGCTCCAGCCCAGTCGTGATCGTATACGAGCAAGACGTAACCGAGGGCGAAGTGCCCGAAAGGAAGTTCCTCATCCAGCGCGATGGCCCGCCGCGCAGAGGCTTCCGCGCGCGGCATAACGTCTTTCGGGAAGGCCCCTGTATTAATCAGCCCGGCGTTCGCCCATGCGAGTGAGGCATGAGCAGGAGCGTAGTTGGGGTCAATCCGTATGGCCTGTTCGGAATATTCGATAGCTTTTCTGTAAACTTCCAGCTCGCCTATGCTATGGTCCAGGAGATAGCGCGCCCTCCAGTAAGCGAGTTGCGCCTCTGGATTCACGGGATGACTTTCCAGGTGTGCTTGCCGTTGCCTCGCTAATTTCCCTTCGACTTCGTCCGCGATGGCGCTCGCCACCTCGTTCTGCAAGGCGAGGGCATCCTGGAAGTTCCGCTCATAGGAGTGTGCCCAGATGTGTTTCTCGGGGGAAACCTGGATGAGGTTGGCGGTAACCCGGATGCGGTTCCCGGACTGTGCGACCGTGCCTTCGACGACCACGTCGACATTCAGCTCCCGCGCAATCTGCCGTATCGGCTTCTTGGTCCTTAGATACTGATTGACCGAGGTCCGCGCGATCACGCGAAGCGGACTCGCCTGACCCAGATCGGTGATCAGCGTTTCGGTCATCCCATCGGCCACGTATTGCTGGTCCGGACCGGTCGAAAGACTCTCAAATGGCAGGACGGCAATGGCTTCAAAAGCGGGCTTAGGGCCGAAAAGGGGCCCACGCCATTGCGTGGAAACTACCACCGCCACAAGCCCCAAAACGGCCAGACCCACAATCGGCATTACACGTCTCGCGGAAAACAGGGGCTCGCGACTGAAGGTTGGGGATAGTGACGCCTCCGGCAGGGGGTCCGCGCAGCGAACCACTGCCTGAAACAGGAATCCGCGCCGGGTCACGGTCCGGACGATCTCTTGGGAGTCGTCCGCGAGGGCCTTTCGGATATCAGCGATGCACTTCGTAATGGATTCGTCCGTCACCGCAACATCGCCCCACACAGCCCGAAGAAGCTCTTCGCGGGTGACCAGGCGGCCCGGGCGGCTAACCAGATATAGCAAGACCTGGAAGGACTTTGGACGGAGCTTGATCTCACTATTCCCGCGGACCAGCCGTTCCGCGGCCGAATCGAGGGTAAACTCAAGAAACGAGTATGAGCCCTGACTCCTGCCCGTCATTCCCAAAGCATAACAAACACTAGCTCCATCGCGATTTCCCCACTTTTTCCCGGTTCTTTCCCGATTCTTTCAGGACTCCGGAGGCCGCCTTGGGGCACGCTAAGCCTCCGGGAGATTTCCCGATTGAGGAGAACATCCATGAAACCACGAATAGTGCTGGCGATCGCGCCGGTGATTTTGTCAATGATGGCGGTTCCGCCAGCATTCGCGCAAGCAACTCAGATTCGCGTGCCGGTGACCTTCACATTGAGCGGCTGTACAAGCCTCCCGGCGGGCCTGACCGTTTACGGCTCGGGCGACGCCTTCCTGGTCATTAACTCCAGGGTTGATTCGAGTGGGAATACCTTTATCGAACGAAACGATCTGGTGACGGGAACGGCCACCGACAGCAACGGGGCGACGTATGTCTTCAACTACCATAACCACACGAGTTTACAGATTCCGCCCTCCGGTTTTCCCTTCACGGCCCAAATCACCGACCACTTTAACCTGGCGGGAAATGGGCAAGCCAACCAACTGGAGGTGCATTTTGTCGCAAACGTCACCTTCGTTTCGCCGAGCACCGTGATTTTCCAGCTTGTGAACGTGCACGGAAACCCGATGACCTGCGACCCAATCTGAGTGTGAGCTGGGAAGAGGGCAGTTCTGTGAAGAAGCTTCACCCATTGAGCGCATTCCTTGTGCTCGCGTTGGCGGCCAGTGCCAGCCGGGCGGAGGACCTGGACAGTCAACTAATGCTGGCGCTAGGTAGCGCCGGCTTCACAGGAATGGTCGGGTCGAGCATCGAAGCCCGGCTTGGCCGGCCCATCAACAAGGACCTCGCGAATCTCGGCCGGTTGTTGTTCTTCGATAAGATCCCATCCCTGCACTCCGACAACGCTTGCGCCGGCTGTCATTCGCCGACCAACGGGTTTGGGGACACGCAGTCCATCGCCATCGGAATCCAGAACAACAATCTCGTCGGGCAGAATCGCTTCGGGCCGCGCAATCAACGGCGTACTCCGATGGCGGCAAACACACCGTTCTTCCCCGCGCTGATGTGGAACGAGCGCTTCTTCGCCGCTTCGGGCAATCCCTTCGACAACTCCGAGGGCTTCGTGTTTCCGCCGCCGGAGGGCGCCACCCGATTTCCTCCACACGATCCACTCATCAAGACACTGCTCGCGGCACAGGGCCACTTGCCACCGACCGAACTGGTGGAGGTTGCAGGTTTCACGGGCACGGCGGGTACCATCGGCCCGCAGTTCGACCAGTTTGACGACGGCACGGGCTCGATAGTCCCGCTCCCGGATGGAAGCGGCTCCCGCAATGAGCCCATACGTCAGGCAGTACTGAAGCGGCTGAACGCGTCGCCTGCCTACCGGAACCTCTTCGGCCAGCTTTTCCCGAGCGTGGCCGCCGGCGGGCCGATCGATTTCTCAATGTTTGGGCGCGCCATCGCTGAATTCGAGTTCACCCTTAGTTTCGCCGATTCGCCAATTGACCGTTTCGCGCGGGGCGAATTCGCCGCCATGAGCAATCCAGAGAAGAAAGGCGCTTTGACCTTCTTCGGCAAGGGCGGATGCGTGACGTGTCACGCCGTCGCCGGGAGATCTAATGAGATGTTCAGCGACTTCGAGATGCACGTGATGGGAGTGCCGCAGATTGCGCCGGAGTTTGGCGTGGGCCGAGGCAACGTGATCTTCGACGGACCAGGGCAGGATGAAGACTTCGGGTTGGAGCAGATCACCGGGAATCGGGCGGACCGCTATAAGTTCCGCAGCTCGCCGTTGCGTAACGTGGCGCTGCAGCCGGCGTTCTTCCATAACGGAGCGTTTACGCGGCTGGAAGACGCGATTTATCATCACCTGCATGCTTTCGAGTCGGCGCGGAATTATGATCCCATCCGGGCGGGTGTGGATAAGGATCTTACGTTTCGGCTCGGACCAATCGAGCCGGTACTGGCGCGTCTCGATCCGCTGCTGCTCCGTCCGCCGCAGCTCACACCAGAAGAACTCCAGGACTTGGTGGCCTTTGTCCGAACTGGGCTGCTGGACGCGCGAGCTTATCGCCAGAATCTTTGCTCATTGATTCCAGCGACGCTCCCCAGCGGAATGCCGCCGCTGCTTTTTGAAGACTGCCCTCAACGCTGAGGACTTCAACGGCGGCGTTTACAGATGGGGCGGGCTTCGGGTGGCGCACGTGCCTCCGTCGCGATGCAACGTAGATGTCTTCGGGTCTATGGTGCGGATGAGAGGACTTGAACCTCCACGGGATTGCTCCCGCTAGCACCTCAAGCCGGAAATGCGAGTGTCGTCGCGTATCCCCGGTCTGCAATCCACTGATTCTGCACCGCCGTTGGTATCGTCCGGTTTCGCCAGTTGTCCCTCAGTGGTTACAGTCATGGTTACATGACCGAGGGCTCGTCTAAGTGTCTTTCCAAATCCTGCATTAACCGACGCTAGTAAAGAGAGGCGACTGATGGAGTGCTATCCATTACTCGGTTACTCGTTGCACCCAAGTTTTTTCCGCCAGGCGACAAGTACGAGAGTGAAATAGATAGTCAGGCTTGTGAATCGGCTGCTGACTTTTGAAAGGCATCAATGGCGGCCCAGACCCCGAGCCCGATACCCTTTGCCATCTGTGCCAGGTCAACCATATTGTGGGCGAGGAAGACGAGGGCCGATCCATCGTTGGGGTCGGCTTGCCACCATCCGCCGTACGCCCCCGGCCAACTAACTGTTCCCACGCCGCCGCGCCGCATCAGATCGTTCGCGTCGGTCTCCAGCACCATCGACACACCCAAACCGAATCCTCGCCCGGCTGCGAAAGGCTTCCGCCCGAGCCATCCCGAACTCGCGCGCTGGGTCTCTGTCAGTTGGTTCGTCATCATTCGCACCAGCGTTTCTGGACGCAACAAACGCACGCCATCCACCGAACCGTCGCCCAAAAATAGCCGCGCGAAACGCAGATAATCGTCCACCGTGGACCACAACCCTTGTCCACCTGATTCATACGTCATCTCCACCGGCCGTTCTTCGACTACAACTCCGCTCCATGTGGAGCGCTTGGTCAGATGCCCCCCTTCGTCAAATCCGTAGGCGCTCGCACGACGACCCCGCTTACCAGGTGGCACCACGAAACTGGTGTCCTTCATACCCAGTGGGTCGAAAATGCGCCGCTTGAGCACCGCTCCCAGCGGTTCTCCTTCGATGCGAGCGATCAGAAACCCGAGCAAATCCGTCGCCCGGCCATACGACATCATCGTTCCGGGTTGGTGGATCAATGGCAATTGGGCGAGCCTCGTTACCCAATCGTCGGGCGCCACACTGCTGTCAATATCTCCGCCGAGCGCCTCGCGGTACGCCCGAGAGATCGGCCCGCGATGAAAATCCCCATACGTCAGTCCCGCCCGATGGGTCAGAAGGTCTTCGAACGTAATAAGTCGTTCCGCTGGATCTGTTTCGTCCAGCGGTCCATCGGGAGATCGGAGCACCCGCATGTGCGAAAACTCCGGGGCATAGCGAGTAATGGGATCGTTAAGCGCAAAACGGCCCTCATCCAGCAATATGAGCGCTGCGAGCGACGTAATCGGCTTTGTCATCGAGGCGATTCTGAAGATCGTGTCGCGCTCGACTGGTAGCCTATGCTCGATATCGCGCCAACCGAAGCAAGCCGTTTGGATCGCTCCGTTCTTCCAGACCAGGGTTGCCGCTCCCGCAAGCTGTTCTGAGTCGACAATCGTCCGCAAGAGGGCACTCATAAGATATGTTTACTATAAAATAGTATAGTTATAAAATCAAGAGATGGAACCGAATTCTCCCCGTCGGCAGCCCAAAGGGGACAAGCGCGATCGCACCCGCGCCAAACTGCTGGAGGCAGCGCGCTTGCTGATCCGCGAAAGAGGCTACGAGAACACAACTTTAGATGCCATTGCACAACGGGCTGGCATGACCACTGGAGCGATCTACGGCAACTTCAAGAATCGCGATGAGTTGTTTCTTGCTTTGGGCCAAACCTACTGGGCCCCGATCAAACCGAACGTGCGGCCTCGCGCGACTTTCCCCGAAGTCATGCGGGCCCTATCTGAGGCCACACTCGCCGCGATCCCGGACCGAAGCGCAGCGGCCATCGGTCGTTTAACGGGCTTGGCCTATGCGCTCACACATGAGGAACTGCGCGCCAAAGTTGCGGAGTTCACGGCTCAGAGTTATGCGTTCGGAGAGCAATGGCTTTGCTCCGTCGTAAGAAAAGAAGATCTCCCCATGCCCGCCGGTCAACTTGTACGGGTGATACACGCCCTAACCGAGGGCCTCGTCTTCCAAAGGCTGCTCACGCCAGAGTTGATGCCCGACGAGATCTTTCACGCGGCCTTTGCTGCTTTAGGGAACAACGCAAGAAGAAAAGAAGACAAATAAGTTGATTTCGGACGCTTACTTGATCGGGCAGGTCGGAAACAATCGGCTCCGCGGGCCGCGAGTTGGATCTTTTCAGGTCTATGGTGCGGATGAGAGGACTTGAACCTCCACGGGATTGCTCCCGCTAGCACCTCAAGCTAGTGCGTCTGCCAATTCCGCCACATCCGCACACCACGCGCTGGCCTCCGGACTTCGGGAAACCAGCGAAACCCGTCGATAAAACTACTTCTGCTGCGGCGGGGGCGCCGGCGTCACCGGCACGGTCACCGGAGCTTCCGGCTTGCCGCCCTGCACTCCGCCCTGCACCGTGATGGGCACGGTCGTGCCCGGTTGCGCCGGAACCGGACCTTTCTGCCCGGTGGTGGCCGGAATCGCCTTTTTGAGCAGATCGGGGGTCGCCGCGCCTCCCGAGCGTGTAGCCATGATCGAAAGCGTCAGCGACGTGAGCATGAATACGATCGCCGAAATGGTAGTCGCCTTCGAAAGCACCGTGGCCGATCCGCGCGGCCCGAACACCGTCTGCGAACCCATGCCGCCGAAAGCTCCCGCCAGATCCGCGGCCTTGCCGCTTTGCAGCAGCACCACGACCACCAGGATCAGGCACACGATTATATGAATGACTGTAATGAGAATGACCATACGGCTACCCGAGGGGCACCCACCATCCTACCACGCCGATTCATTTATATGCCGCCATGCCGGTCACGCGCTCCCCGATGATCAGCGTGTGGATGTGGTCCGTCCCCTCGTATGTCTTCACCGTCTCTAAGTTGCACATATGGCGCATGATCGGGTACTCGTCCATGATCCCGTTGGCCCCTAGCAGGTCGCGCGACTGGCGGGCGCACTCCAACGCCATGGCGACGTTGTTCCGCTTGAGCATGGAGACGTGCGCGGCATCCGCCTGGCCCAGATCTTTGAGTCTGCCCACCTGGATCGCCAGGAGCTGGGCCTTGGTGATTTCCGTGATCATATTGGCAAGCTTCTCCTGCACGAGCTGGTGCGAAGCGATCGGTTTCTGATCGAATTGCCTGCGAGAAAGCGTGTAGGCCCGCGCTGTTTCGTAGCAGTCCATGGCCGCTCCGAGCGCGCCCCAGCCGATGCCGTAGCGGGCCTGCGTCAGGCAGTTCAGAGCGGCTTTGAGTCCTTTCGCTTCGGGCAGCGCGGCCGTCTCCGGCACGCGACAATCGTCCAGCTTGAGGCTGGAGGTCACCGAGGCGCGCATCGATAGTTTTCCGTGGATTTCGGATGCCGTGAACCCCGGCGTGCCCCGCTCGACCAGAAATCCGCGAACCCCGTCTTCGGCACGCGCCCAAATCACGGCGACATCGGCGGCCGAGCCGTTCGTGATCCAGGTTTTCTCGCCGGAAAGAATCCAGCCGCCGCTATCGCGCCTTGCCCGCGTCAGCATTCCCGCCGGATTCGAGCCGAACCCCGGCTCCGTTAAGCCGAAGCAGCCGATCGCCTCACCGGATTGGAGCCGGGGCAGCCAGCGCTGCTTCTGCTGTTCGCTGCCGAAGGTCAGGATCGGATACATCACCAGCGCGCCCTGTACACTGGCGAAGCTGCGCAGGCCGGAATCACCGCGCTCCAGTTCCTGCATGATCAAGCCGTACTCGACGTTGCTCATGCCGGCGCAGCCGTACCCTTCCAGGTTGGCGCCCAGGAAGCCCAGGCGAGCCATCTCCGGAATCAGCTCCTTGGGAAAACGCGCGTCGCGAAAGCAGTCGCGCAGGAGCGGCGCGGCCTGCTCATCCACGAACCGGCGGGCGGTCTCGCGAACCAGCAGCTCCTGCTCGGTGAAAAGAGAGTCGATCCGCAGGTAGTCTACGCCGGGGAAACGGGCCATACTTCGGCAATTCTAGCAAGCGCGATGGTGCAAACTCGCCAGAGGACTAATGCACTAATGCGTGATGGAGTACATCAGGTAATTGATGCCGTAACGATACGCGAGCGTGGTCATCGCCTCGGGGTAGTACGGCACGTCCGCGAACTCCCAAGCATCGCCGATATCGGTGTTAAAATTCACCGCGACCACCATGCGGTTCTTGGGATCGTACATCGCCTGCCACGCCGGTTGGGTTCCGGGCGGTTGGCAGATTCCCCGGCCGCACAGGTGACGCGAACCGGGGATAAAGGTCAGGTCCTTGGCCTGAATATCGTAAAGCACGTGCATCACGGAATCATCCAACCCGATATCCGTGATCGGCTGGCCGGGCAGCACGCGGTTCATGGTGTCCTGAAAGACGCCGTATTCCTGCTGCTCCCAGAAATCGTCCGTCATCAGAAACCCGCCGCGCAGCAGATATTCGCGCAGATGCGCGGTTTCTTGGTCGGAAAGATTCCAATAGCCGGTTTGCGTGGCGTAGATCCAGGGGTAATCGAAGAGCTTCTCATCCGTAAGCGAAACGTGCTGCGGATCACCCACGTTCATGCGGGTCAGCCGCTGGACGCCCTTGGTGAAGTGCTCGTCGGCATCCGGCCAGTCCTGGGCCCACCAGCCGAACGCTCTTCCCCGGCGCGAGACGCCGCCGAATCCGCGGCCCGTGTAATCGGAATACTCGACGCGCAGGAAATGAAATTCGGCGTTGGGCGAAAACTCGGATTCCGGAGCTTCGGAGCGGAATCCGCCGAACCCTCCGAACCCTCCGAATCCGCCGCGGCCGCCAAACCGCTGCGAAAATGCAGCGGCCGCGAATCCCAGAAGACCCACGGCCAGCCAGCCGGCCTGGCGCGAAATTCTCATTCGTGACCCATTGTAGCGCCGGGCTGAGTTCCGGCAGCGGTTATGCTGTCTAAATGAATCTACGGCGGCTGACCGAGCAAGACGTGGAAGCCCTTTGGAACCTGCGTCTGGAGGCACTGGAATCCGAATCCGATGCCTTCGCGGAAGCGCCCGAAGAGCATCGGGAAATTTCGAAAGAAGCGTATGCGGAGCGGATCCGCGGCAGCAATGATGAGAACTTCGTGATCGGAGCGTTTGCCGATGCCGCGCTCTTGGGAATGGTGGGATTCTACCGGGAGCAGCGGCTCAAGCGGCGTCACTGCGGAGGGATCTGGGGCATGTTTGTAGCGCGCTCGAGCCGCGGCCGCGGTGTGGGAGCGGCGCTCATGAACGCTGCGCTCGCGGCGGCCCGGACGATTCCCGGCCTGCGGCGAGTGCATCTGTCTGTATCGACGACTCAGTCCGCCGCTCGTAACCTATATGCGAGTGCGGGGTTTCAGTCATATGGAACCGAGCCGGAGGCCCTGAAGGTCGGAGACCGCTACCTGGATCAGGAACATATGATCCTGCGGCTTTGAAGGCTCACTTTGACCGCGAACGTGAGAAACAGAATGACACCAAGCTCCGGGCCGTTACAGCGCTGAATTACCGAAACGCCAGTTTCGCCTTGCGTTCCTCTTCCGCTTTGATTCCCGGCCCGAAGAGACTTTCGAAGAAGCCTTCTTTGACCAGGCGGTCCACCAGGCTGTTGTCGATCACCTTCCGGAAATCGAACACGCGCATCTGCGCGGCGATCTGCGGATCGGCAACATGATCCAGAATGTACCGCACAGCGGCGGCCGGAATGTACGGCACGCGCTCGTAGGTGTTCACCTGCCTGTAGTGATCGTAGGTGCGCTCCAGCTCAGCCGGGTCCTGCTTGTCCCAGGCCTGGTACGCCTTCAGTGCGAACGCCTTGTCGTCATAGAACCGCTTGATGGCCTCGGCGTGGGCTTTTATCAGCAACTCGGGCAGCTTGGGATTCGCGGCGATGGTCGCCTTGCGGAACAGGTACACGGAAGGCGCGTAGATATCGTCGTAGTCGCTGATATTGCCCAGATTGCTGTAGCCCTGCTCCTCGATCTTGAAATAGACCGGCGCTGTGATCATGGTCGCATCCACGCGGCCGCTGAGCAGAGCCGTCGCGCGCGTGCTCACGTCGCCGCCTGTGGGAACCCACTGCACGTCGCGCGGCTTCAATCCGGCTTTGGCGAGCAGGCCATTGGTGTAGTTGTAGGGCGCATCGCCCACCTGGCTCACGCCGATCCGCTTCCCCTTCAGATCCTGAACGCGCTTGATGTTCTTGTCCGCCATCAGAGCGAACAGGCTCTTCTTGAACGGGCTCCCCACTGCCACCAGCGATCCGTCTTTGTACGCGGCGGTCATGGATTGTTCCAGCGTGTACGGAGTCATCACCGCTTCGCCGCTGACCACCATCGCAATGCCGGCCGGATGAATCGCGAACACCAAATTCGCATCGAGTCCGTACCGCTGGTAGTAGCCGCCCTCTTTGGCGATGTACAGCGGCCAAACCTGGCCCGTGCGCGTCGCGTAATTGATAGTGATCTTCTGGAGCTGCTGCGGCCAGACGATTTGCGCCACCAGAAGAAGGAACGCGAGCCGCTTGTACATGGAATTGCCCCTTTCGTCAGCACCACCGTGCGAAACCCATCGCACTGCCAGTTCCCGCTTCAGACCGGTAACAGGGCACGTAGTCGAGCAGATTCATCTTGAGCCCGGCCTCCGCCATTGCGCCCGCCACGACGATCCAGTTCTTGATCTCCGAAGTCCCCGCCTGGAACCGATTCTCGGGAACGCTCGCCAGCCTGGCTGCGTCGTCCTGCTGCATGGCGTCCAGGAGCTCACGGTCGAGCGCCTCATCGAGAACGAAATGCGTCATCCCCCCGGATCCGAGGAGCGCGACTTTCATATCCTGCGGCCAGGAGGTAATCGCCCGGGCCAATGCCTGTCCGAACTGATAGCAGCGTGCGGCTGAAGGCTGATTCGGCGGATAGAAGGTGTTCACGAATACCGGGACCTGGAGCGGCGCTTTGTCCCGCATGATCCGGCGGTAGACGAATCCGTATGCGTGGGGCACAGCATTCGATCCGATCTCGCCGGTCGGGAGCTTCGTCATTTGCGCGACGTCGAAGCCCGACGCCATCACGCTTTCGATGACGTGCTTGCCGAGTTCGGGCGAACACGGATAATCGGTGTGCACCGGCGGAGTGCGGTCGGCTTCGGCTCGGGCCACGGCCGGATTGAGTTTCGCCAGAAATTCCGGCGATCGCGGATGTCCCTCCACGTGATCGCCCCAAAACACCGCGAAGGCCGGGATGTGCTGGCTGGTGAAAATCTCCATCTGATCGTTGCCGACCACGACCGCCACATCCGGCCGATGCCGGTCGAAGAAGTCGGCAAGCTGCCGGATGGCATTCTGGCAGCGGTCGTAACGCTGGCGCGAAACTTCGGGCGTGATTTGCTCGGCCAGCCGCTCGTCTTTGCGCAGCGCCACCATCTCTTCGAACGAATACGTTTTGCCCTGGTAAAAGTGCCGCGCCTGTCGATCGAACGAGACGCGATCCTGCCAGTACTCGGGCGCGATTGAAAGCATCGGCCCGTGGGAGGTGGCGAGACCGAACGTAATCCGCGCCATCGGGTTACCTCGGCGAGACCGTTTGCTCGGATTCTCGCGAAACCCGCAGCCGCGAAAACAGCCGGCAGGCGTTTTCTTCGAAAATGTTGCGGCGGTCCTGATCCGTCAGCGTGGGGATCCCGTCGATCAGCGCCTTGATGTCGTCAAAGGGTTTGCCGGTTTCCGGATTGAGCGCGGATCCCGATCCGGGATTTTCGGTCCCGAACAGCACGTGCTCGCTGCCGGCGATTTCCAGCAGCAGCTCGAGCGATTTCCGCGCATGCAGGCACGTGTCGAAGTGCAGCATTCCCAGCCTGCGGTTGAACTCTGCGACCGTGCCGCCGCCCTTGAGAACGTAGTCGGCCTGCCAGCGCCCGATTTGATACGGCACCGATCCGCCGCCGTGCGACACGATGATCTTCAGCTTCGGGAAATCGAGCAGCACGCGGGAATTCACCAGAGACAGCACGGCCAGGCTTTCTTCGCTGATGAAGTGCTGGCTGTAGGATTCGCGCCCGTGCTTGCACCCGGTGGAATGGATCAGGCCCGGCAAATCGAGCTGCACCATTTTTTCCCACAGCGGGTACCAGTACTCATCGCCGAGCGTGGGCGTGCTGTTATCGCCTTCGCCGGGATCCGTATCGATCAGCAGGCCGATGAACCCGAGTTGCTTCACGCAGCGGTCGACTTCCGGAAATCCGAGAGAAATGGGGTGCCCCGGCGCCTGCGGAATCGCACACACGCCCTGGAACCGGTTCGGGAACGCTTTCACCTGCTGGGCGATGTAGTCGTGATTCGCGACGGCCCAGGCTTCCATGATCTTCACCGGCTTTTCGGCGTGCATCAACTGGAACGGCCGCGGCGAAAGAAACTGCATGTCGGTTCCGACCGAATCCATAATGCGGAGATTGCGCCTGGTGTCGGGGTGATCGCGCACCCACTCGTCGGGGAATTTCTTGGGCGCGAATCCGTGCGCCCCGCGCGACGACATTTGCACGGATTTCCACTGATACAACTCCGGCGCCGCGCAGACATGGGCGTGGATATCGATGATCATGCTGTCCGCTCCATCACTGTCGCGGCTCGAAAACCTGAGGCCGGGCCGCGAAAGTCATCGAGCGGTATCTTCTACGAATCGTCTCACACTCAGCGGCCGTTCACGAACGCGATCACCTCGCATTGCACCAGCATTCCCGGCGGCAAATCCGGCGCCGGAAAGGTATGCCGCGCAGGACGCGAGTGCGGATCGGGAAACATCGCGAGCCATTCTTTGTTGACATGCGGCCGCAGCGCTCGATCCTTGATCCACACATTGATCTTGGCGACGTCCTCCGGCGTGGCCCCGGCGGCGTTCAGAATTTCGCGAACGCTCGCGAACATCTGCGCGCACTGCGCTTCGATCCCTTGCGGATACTTGCCCGTGAAGGGCTCCTTGCCCGAAACGCCGCTGGTGATCAGAAACGGCCCGACGCGGCACGCCGCCGGGATCGGATTATCGTGCTCGAATCCAGGTATCTCAATACTGACGCGTTGTCCCATTCGCGGCTGTTCTCCTTCAGCGACCCTATATAATAGCCGATACATGGGACCACTCGCCTCTATTCGCGTGCTCGACTTGACGCGCGTGCGCGCCGGGCCTGCGGCGGTGCGCCAGTTGGCCGATTGGGGCGCGGACGTGATCAAGATCGAACAGCCGGCGCAGGACGGCGCCGATCCGTTCGGGGGCGGCGAGCGGCATAGCCCGGATTTTCAAAATCTGCATCGCAACAAGCGCAGCCTTACCCTGAACCTGAAAGCGCCCGAAGGGGTCGCGCTCTTGAAACGCCTGGCTGCGAACGCTGACGTGATCGTCGAAAATTACCGCCCCGATGTGAAGCGCCGCCTGCACATCGATTATCCGGCGATGCGCGCGGTCAACAAGCGGATCGTGTACGCCAGCATCTCCGGATTCGGCGAAGACGGTCCGTATCGCGACCGCCCGGGTTTCGACCAGATCGCGCAAGGGATGGGCGGCTTCATGTCGGTTACGGGTCTGCCGGGCCAGGGGCCGGTGCGCGCCGGAATCCCGATCGCCGACCTCTGCGCAGGCCTGCTCTGCGCGCAAGGCATCCTGCTCGCCCTCATCGAGCGCCAGACCTCGGGCGAAGGGCAATGGGTCACCACCTCGTTGCTCGCAGCTCAGATCTTCATGCTGGATTTTCAAGCCTCGCGCTGGCTGAACGCGGGCGAGATCCCCAAGCAGGCGGGCAATCATCATCCGTTGTATATTCCGACCGGCGCGTTCCAGACCGCCGACGGTCACATTAACATCGGCGCCAGTGGCCAGAAGATGTGGGAGCGGCTCGCCCCCGCCATCGGCGCGCCCGAGCTCTTGCAAGATCCCCGCTACGCCACGGCGGACTTGCGGTCCGAAAACCGCGACGTTCTCACCGCCGAGATCGAGCGGCGGCTGGCGTCGGCTGACAGCGCGACCTGGATCCAGCGCCTGAATGAGGCAGGCGTGCCGTGCGGGCGCATTTATTCTGTCGATCAGGTTTTCGCCGATCCGCAGGTGCAACATCTCAAAATGGTGGATACCATCGAGTCTCCGGTGTTCCATCCCCTGAAAGTCGTGGCTCAGGGCGTTCGCCTGTCGCGCACGCCGCATGAATTGCGGAGGCGCCCTCCCGAACCGGGAGAGCACACCGCCGAGATTCTCGCCGAACTGGGTCTTACCGCAGCCGAAATCGCCGATCTACGCAGCCGGGAAATCGTATAACGTGAGCGGCAAAATTCTTTCCACCACCGATGGCGCGATCGGGACCCTTACGTTCAACAATCCCGAACGCCACAATGCGATGTCCCTCGACATGTGGAAGGCCGCGACGGCCGTCCTCGAAGGATTCCAGCAGGACCCGGCGGTGCGCGTGATTGTGCTGACGGGCGCGGGCGGCCTCGCGTTTGTTTCCGGAGCGGATATTTCGAAGTTTGAGACTGAACGCGCCACGCTGGATGCAGTGACCGAATACAACGCCACGGTCGAGCGCTTTTCTCAAGCGCTGCTTGAAAGTCAGAGACCCACAGTCGCCATGATCCGGGGCTTTTGCGCCGGCGGAGGCGTGGGCATCGCCGTGTGCTGCGACCTGCGCATCGCCAATGAGAAGGCCATCTTTTCAGTCCCCGCGGCCAGGCTCGGTCTGGGGTACGGGTTCGAAAACCTGCGCCGCATCGCCGATCTCGTCGGCCCGCAGTTCGCTGCGGAGATGCTCCTGACCGCGCGTCCCTACGATTCGTCGTTTGCCGAGCGGATCGGCCTGGTGAATCACGTGGTGCCGGATACGGGCATCGAGGGTTACGTGCGCGATCTGGCAGAGACCATCGCAACCAATGCGCCGTTGACCATCCGCGCGGCGAAGCGCATCTTGCTTGAACTGCGTCGCGATCAGCCGGACATGGACGCGTGCAACCAACTCGTCCGGCAGTGCTTCGAGAGCGCCGATTATCGCGAAGGCCGCCGCGCGTTCCTCGAGAAGCGCAAACCGGTTTTCCGAGGAGTCTGATGCCTCTGGGGTTTCTAGAATGAAAGCCATCTACATCGAAAAAACCGGCGGCCCGGAGGTGATGCAGTACGGCGACCGTCCCGTCCCCGAGCTCCCGGAAGACGAAGTGCTGGTCCGTGTGGCTTACTCCGGAGTCAATTTCACCGATCTGAATCAGCGCAGCGGCGTGAACAAGATCCCGGTGCCTGCGGTTTTAGGAGCGGAAGGCGCCGGCACGGTCGAGAGCTCGAAGTCGTCACGATTTCAGCCAGGCGATCGCGTGGCCTGGTGCATGGTCCGCGGATCCTATGCCGAATACGCAGCCGTTCCGGCGAAGATGCTGGTGAAACTCCCCGCCGCGATCGATTTCCCGCACGCCGCGGCCGCCATGCTCCAGGGCATGACAGCGCATTACCTGGCGCATTCGACGTTCCCGCTCCAGAACGGCCACACCGCCTTGATTCACGCCGCGGCGGGCGGAACCGGGCGCCTGCTGGTGCAGATGGCCGCAATGCTGGGCGCTCGCGTGATCGGCACCGTGGGGACGCCGGCGAAAGCGCAGCTCGCGCGGGAAGCGGGAGCGAGCGAGACCATTCTCTACAATGAGCAGGACTGGGTCGCCGAGGTGAAGCGGCTTACGGCAGGTAAGGGCGTGGATGTGGTCTACGATGGAGTCGGCCAAGCAACGTTTCTGAAGGGGCTCGACTGCCTGAAGCCCCGCGGCATGATGGTGCACTTTGGCGTCTCGAGCGGCCAGATCGAGCCGTTCGATACGCGCGGCTTGACCACACGGGGCTCACTGTTCCTGGCGCGGCCGACTCTGAACACGCACATCTCGGATCCAAAGGAGCTGGAGCGGCGTTCGTCGGACGTGTTCCGGTGGATGGCGGAGGAGAAGCTGCGATTGCGCATTGATCGGGAATATCCGCTCGCCGAGGCGCCTCAAGCGCACCGGGACCTGGAAGGCCGCAAAACCGCCGGCAAGGTGTTGTTGCGACTGAAATGAGCGTCCAGCCCGGCAACGTCCGGCCAGGTGAGGTCCGGCCTCAGGCCGGACTTACCGCTATTGGCAGCTATTGGCAGCCGTTCAGCCCCTTGGTCAGACAGATCGAAGAAGTGATGTCCGGCGGAATCGGCAGTCCCCGGTCCGCCATCATCTTCTTCATGAGCGCCGCGGTTTCCGGATGCGCGATCGCGGACTGCACGCCGACGCGCACCAACCCCTCCGCGTAATGTAGGGGTATCCAGGTCATTCCCTTCATCGCGCCGTTAATGGTGTCACGGCTGCCGTGATCGTGCAGTTCCAGATCCGCTCCCCGCTCCACCAGGAGTTGCACGATCTCGTTCCGGCCTTTGTGGGCGGCGCCATGCAGCGCGGCGCGTCCGTCCTCATCCTGGAGGTTCGGGTCGATGCCAAGATCCAGCAACATCTTGACCGTTTCCAGATTCTGTTCGCGCGACCATTCGAAGGTCACGCCCTCCACCCAGGCAATGCCGGAAGCCACGGCCAGCGCCGTCACGTTGCGCTGCGTCGCGATCTTCGGATCTGCGCCGTTGGCCAGCAGCAGTTTCAGCAACTCAGTGTCGCTCGATTGCGCCGCACGCAGGAACGGAGTCGCGCCGTCTTCATTGAGCCACTGCATCGTGAAGTTGGTGCGCGTCTCCGTGCTGTCTCCCACGCACATGGCCGGGGTGGATTGCGTCCCGCACACGCGCACGTTCACGTCCGCGCCCTTGGCCAGCAGCAGCTTGATGAAATCCAGATGGTCCATGTCCGGTTTACGGACCGGATAGTCTCCGCCTTCGATGTTGCGGTTGTCCGTGGCCAGATACAGCGGCGACCAGCCGCCGTTGTTCTTGATGTTCGGATCGGCGCCGTGATCGAGCAGATACGCGCCGAGTTTGTAATGGCGATTCTGCGTGGCGGTCAGGAGCGGAGTCCACCCATAGTGAGTGACCTGGTTGATATCGGCGCCGGCTTCCAGCAGAACCTTGATGCACTCCAAACAATTCTGGCGCGCCGCGAGCACCATCGGCGTGATCCCGCCGCCATCCGTGTCGCGAGTGCGTCCAAAGGCGAAATCCGCGGCGGCCGCGTCGGCGGCCGCAACAATGTCTTCTTCGGCGCCGTCACCGGCCTTACCCTGCTTGCCTTGCCCCGCTTCTTTGGCCTGCTTAGCCTGCTTGCCTTGTCCGCCGAACCCCCGGCCGAATCCCCTCCCTTGCCGAAGCCCGCCCGCGCCCTGGTCCGAAGCAGCCCTTTGCTTGACGGTCGGCGCCAGGTATGCGCGATTCCCCTTGGTATCGAAAGCCGAGGCAGCCTTGACGTCCGCGCCGCCGCCGATCAGCAGCTTCATCGCTTCCGGATGGGACTGGTCAGCGGCCCACATCAGGGGAGTGGTTCCGCGAACCTTCTCCTTCGCATTGACGTCCGCCTTGGCATCGATGAGGACCTTCACCGCCTCGGGATTGCCGTTCCGGGCCGCGAACATCAGGGCCGTTTCGCCGTTGGGGCTCACTTCATTGACGTCCGCGCCGGCTTTCAGAAGCTTCTGGATCATGGCCGCGCTTCCGTTGGTCGCAGCCAGGCGTAGAGGCGTCGCGCCGTCGCGGTTCGGAGCTTTCACGTCCGCCCCGGCCGCGATCAGGAGATCCGCAATGTCCAGATCGTTGCGATAGGCCGCCCATTGGATCGCCGTTGCGCCGTCCGCCTGCGGTACATTCACATCCGCTTTCTGCTGGATGAGAGCCTGGACGGCGGCCTTGTCCCCCTTCATCGCCGCATCGGCCACGGGGCTGTTGGCGGCGTTCAGCACGGTGAGATAGAGAACGGGAACCAGGGCTACGGCACAAGCGGCCACGGCGTGTCGGATGCGCATTGTCGGTTGTCTCCTGAACATGAGCGATGAAACGCGAAGTCGTCTATACCAGACCCGGCAGAGGTCCGGTACAGTCCTCGCCGATCTTGTCCTGCTGGACCCCAAACATTCTCAGCACGCTCAACAGCAGGTTGGATGTAGGCATGGTCTTGGTCGGGAACGACAGGTGCCGCCCGCCCTTGAGCTGCCCTCCGGCCCCGCCGGCCAGGATGTACGGCACGTCGTAGTGCAGGTGCTGATTGGAGTCGCCCATGTTGGTGCCGTACAGGACCAGCGTGTGATCGAGCAGCGTTCCGTCGCCATCCGGAGTTTTCCGGAGCTGATCCAGGAAGTACGACAGGCACAGCACGTGATAGCGGTTGATCTTCGAGTAGTCCGCGATGCGTTCCGGATTTTCGGCGTGGTGCGACCCTCCATGGAAGCTGGTGTTGGTGCCGCTCAGCGGGAAGCTGCGGCCGGTCAGGTCGCGGGCGTAGAGCAGCGTCGAGACGCGCGTAATGTCCCCCTGGTAGGCCAGCCGTTGCAGATCGAACTGGAGCTTGATGTGCTCGTCGAACGAATCTGGCACGCCCGCCGGAACCACGATGCCTTCGTGGTTTTCCATCGTACCGGTGGCTTTCTTGGCGATCTCCAGACGGCGCTCGATTTCGCGCACGCTATCGGCGTATTCATCGACTTTCCGCTGATCGCTGGGAGGCAGATTTTTCTTGAAAGCGGTCAAAGTTCCAGTGATCGAATCCAGGATGCTGCGGTCTTGTTCGCGGCGCGCGGCGCGCTCCTCCGGAGTCTTGGCCTGCACATCGCCGAAAAGCCGCTCGAATACCACCTGCGGATTCAGTTCCATCGGCAGCGGCAGATTGGTGGCGGCCCAGGAAATTGAATTCGTGTAGGCGCAGCTATAACCTTCGCCGCAGTTGCTGGAATTGGCTCCGGGATCCTCGATCGCCTGCTGAAGAGAAGGCAGCAGCGAGTCCTGGCCGATGTGATTCGCGATGATCTGATCGATCGTGACGCCGTTGTGGATGTCCGAACCCGTGGCTTTCTTCGGCTTCTCACCCGCAAGGAAGGCCGCCGCGACCCAATGATCCGCCCCGGTCACGCCCGGAGGCGGCTCGGCGGATTTGGACCACATGCCGCTGAGAATCACGGTCTGATCGACGAAAGGCGCTAGGGGCTCCATGATGGAGGGAAGCTTCTTGGGATCGAGAACGTTGCCTTCAGGAATCCAGTACCCCGGCGCCATGCCGTGGGGAACGAATATGCCGGTGAAGCGGGTCTTGGGCACGGCTGCGGTCTTGCTTAACGGAGTCTGGGCCGGGATCATCGAGTCCAGCAGCGGCAAGGCCAGGGTCACGCCCGCGCCGCGCAGGAAGGTCCGGCGGGGAATGTGCTTCTTCGTAAGGAACATCGCTTCACTCTCCTAAACTATGATTCTATAAGTTCTGGAGCTTCCCTATCGGGAAGCTCGTTCTACTCCGTTGCCGCTCGATTCCAGCTTCTGATTCATCTGGAACGGCTGGCTCTTCACCACCCCGATGACCAGGGAGGAAAATCGGTAATTATCTTTCGCCGCCGCGTGAACGATGGAGCGCACCAGCGGCATGTCGTAGTATTCCGTCCCGCGGCCGAGAGCGTAGATCAAGAGTTTTTCCGTGACGACGCGTATGAACTCCGGCGAGTATTTAACCAGGGCTCGCCGCAAATCGGCGATGCCGTTAAGCTGGGTTCCATCCACCAGCTTCCCGGAAGGATCGATCGGGCTGCCCTCCTCCATCGCCCGATACTGGCCAACGCCGTCGAAATTCTCCAGCGTCAGGCCGATGGGATCCATGATCTTGTGGCAACTGGCGCACGGTTCGTTCTTGCGATGCATTTCCATCTGCTGCCGCATGGTCGGCTTTGCGCCTCCATGCACGTTGCTGCTCGGCTGAAGATTCACTTCCACGTTCGGCGGCGGAGCCGGCGGATCCACGCCCAGGAAGATCTGCATCGTGAACTTGCCGCGGTTCACCGGGGATGTACGGTTGGGCACCGAGGACACCGTCAGGAAGGAAGCCTTGCCGATCAGGCCGCGGCGCATGTCGAATTCGGGTGGCAGCTCCACGCGGCGGAAATTGCTCCCATAAATGCCCGGGATACCGTAGTGCTTGGCCAGCCGCTCATTGAGGAAGGTGTAGTTTGCGTCGAGCAGGTCCGTCACCGGACGGTCTTCCTGAATCACGCTGCCGACGAACAATTCGGTCTCCTTGCGCATGGCCTGGCGCAGAACATCATCGAAGTCCGGATACTCCGCGGGTACCGGGATCTGGCTCTGCAAGGCCCTCAAGCTGAGCCACTGGCCGGCGAAATTATTGACGAACTGCTGCGAGCGCGAATCCTTGAGCATCCGCCGCACTTGCTGTTCGAGAACCGCGTCTTCATGCAGCTTGTTCTGGCTGGCGAGGTTGAGAAGCTCGTCATCGGGAATGCTGCTCCAGAGGAAGAAGGAGAGCCGGGAGGCAAGCTCCAGGTCGCTGATGCGGTAGATCTGCCCGACAGCCACATTGGCTGGCTCGATCTCACGCCGGTAGACGAACTCGGGATCCGCCAGAATCCGGCGCAGAGCCATTTCGATGCCGCTATCGAAATCTTTCTCGTTGCGTCCGCGCTGATAGAAGCCCATCAACAGCTCCGTGTCCTGATCGTTCAGCGGGCGGCGGAACGCCTTGCGCGCCAGGTTCGTGACGATCCGCCGGGCGCAGGCCGTCTCCTCGGAGGGATTCGCCGGTGTGCAGACGAAAATTCTCCTGCGGGCGGCGGTATCGCTAGCGCCCTTTGCTTCGTACGGCCCATCGATCACGAACTTCCCCACGTGGGGGAAGAAGCGATATCCGGGAAGCCCGCCGGTTTCGATCGTGCTGCGGAGGAAGTGCTGGTTCAGGTCGTTGCCAGGCGCGTAATTCGTGGCCAGAAAGGTCACGCCCACGGTGTGGCGGCCGGCCTGAGCCGGGAATTTGAAGTCAAATGTGCCGTCACCGCGCTGCCGGTCGCGATCCCAGTCGAAGATATGCAGGCGAACGCCGTCCAGCAGGACTTCCAGCTTCTCGTTGGGGATCTCGCCGAACGGGTTGGTGTTGCCCATGTTGCCCTTGCTGATCGGCGTGATCTTCATGGCGTACTCGCCATCCGCCGGAAACTCGTGCTCCACAACCATGCCGCCGCGGGTGCCGAACGGCAGGCCTTCGATGTGATAGTCCTGATCGGTATCTTCCGCGACACGGTAGGTGGTCTGCGTTGGCGTGCTCACGTCACCCAGGGCCAGACGGCTGATCTTGCCTGCCGCGGTGACGTAGCCCTCAAGCAATGTCGGCGAAATTCCCAACGCACCGGCGATGTTATCGAAGCCCCGCGTCGAATCGTCAGACGGCAGGAACTTGCCAGGGTCGATTTCAATGTCCAGCAGATCGCGGATCGCGTTTGCATATTCGGTCCGGTTCATGCGATGGAGACCGGGTGGAGGAATGTGCGCCGTGGCTGTGCGGTCCAGCTCGTTTTCCAGGAACTCGATGGCGGACTCAAAAAGCTGGGGATTGGGCCGGGGCATCCCGGAGGGCGGCATCATACCGGCGCGAAGTTTCCGAACCACCTTTTCCCAGGTCTCGGCATCCTTTTCGACGTGGGCCGGGTCGAGATGGTCGATCGTCAGGCGCAGGGCTGACTCCTGGCCGCGCGCCTTCGCCGCCTGGCTGTGGCAGGCATAGCAGTATTGGCTGAAAAACGTCTTTTCCGCATCGGCCGACACGATCGAGGTCGGAGGCGCGGGCCTCTGCGCCTGCCCAGACATGGCGATCACTGCCAGGACTGCCGCCCCACAGCCGGTCAGGATTTTGGTTCGCATGATTCCTATGATCCTTCAATGATTTGCGCAATGATTTGCGGCGTCATTCCCCGCCCTGATTAAGACGCCCCACATGGCCGAAAACTTCCCTCGGAATTGGGCTGCGGTGCACATTCCGCATCCGCCCCCTAGTATAAACCAAGCTATTGAAAATGGGGAACCTTGCCAAAAGGGCACTTCGCTCTCCATCTGCACTCGGCGTGCCGCAGGCTCAATAGGTTACAGATCAGGGGCATAGCGTCGAAACAGTATCCCGGGCTGGGCCATTTCGCCAAAGCTCTTAATCCGAACAGCGCGAAAACACGCTCTTCCTCCGCAAGTCTTCCGGCCCGGCGAATACAGGGAAGAACTAACGCTTTGGCGCGTCAAATGCTAAAGTAGCTGCATGCTCAAGCCCCGTCCGCGGAAGCATCGACTCGCCGTTGCCCTGATCGTCTCGCTGATCCTGACCCTGGGGGGGACCCTGGCGATGTGGGGCCAAGGCTCCAGCGAAACTGCCTTGCTTTCCATCGATCACCCGGCCATTCAGTACGATGCGAGCCAGCCCCAGGACCGGGTCACGCGGCTCAGCCGGGAGATCGCCGCAGGCAACATCAAGCTGGCCAAAGAGCCCGAGGGGGACTTGCCGGCTCTACTCCGGGCACTGGACGTGAATCCGGACTCGCAGTCGCTGGTGTTTTCCAAGACAAGCTTTCAGGCAGCGCGGATCGATCCGCGGAACCCGCGCGCGATTTACTTCAATGACGATGTGAGCGTCGGGTTCGTCCGCGGCAGCGATCTGCTGGAAGTGGCTGCGCTCGACCCCAAACAGGGAGTCATTTTTTACAGTTTTGACGGCTCTTCCGACCCCCCGAGATTCGATCGCCGGGATGCATGCTTGCAGTGCCATCACAGCTCCGGAACGCTGGGCATCCCTGGCCTGCTGATAGCGTCTTCGTACACTGATGCGTCCGGCATGCCGGCATTCCGGGGCGCGCAGCGCATCACGGACGACCGAACGCCGTTCGAAGACCGCTGGGGCGGCTGGTATGTGACCGGAACGCACGGCAACATGCGCCACATCGGAAACGCCGTCGGGCACGATCCGGCCCATCCGGAATTGCTCGACCTGCGCGGCACCCAGAATCTCACCAGCCTGGCGAGAAGATTCGATCCCCAGGGATACCTGAGCGGCATCAGCGATATCGTGGCGCTAATGACGCTGGAGCACCAGACGCGCATGACGAACCTAATCGTGCGCACCGGCTGGGAAGGGCGGATGCTGGCATCCGGCCAGGCGGACCCGGCGCTCAGGGCGCAGCTTGACACCGACATCGAATCGATGGTGACGTACATGTTGTTTGCCGACGAAGCCCGGCTTCAGGGCCCTGTGGCGGGGGTTTCGACATTTACGAAGACTTTCCCCGAACGCGGCCCGCGGGATCGCTATGGACGTTCGCTGCGCGATTTCGATCTTCAGAAACGGCTGTTCCGGTACCCGCTCAGCTACATGGTTTACAGCGAGGCTTTCGACAATCTGCCGGATGCGGTGCGCGATCGCGTCTACCGGCGGATCTATGACGTGCTGACGAATCGCGATCAGAGCGAAAAATTCAAGCGCCTGTCTGCCGATGACCGCGAGGCTGTGCTCGAGATCCTGCGCGAAACCAAGCCCGGGCTCCCGGAGTATTTCAAGGCCGAGACGAGCACCGCCCGCCGCTAGCGGCTGTTCCGGGCTATACTGATTTCCAGTCACTTTCTCTGGAGATCAAACACGAATGAACCGCACTGCATTTCTCGCTGTTATCGCTTTTTCCGCGTGTGCTTTCGCGCAGGCGCCCGATCAGGCCGCCATCGATAAGGCCCTGCTCGCAGCTCCTGCCAATTTGAAGGCCGGGGCCACAGTAATCAAGTGGAAGCCCGATTACACGTACGACACCCTGAAGAAGGGCACCAACAAGCTGGTCTGCTACGACAAGTCGGGTCTACAGGGCCAGCCCGCATTTCTGGTGGAGTGCACCAATATGGGGAACCTGGAACGGGCTGCTCAGAACCTGAAATTCGAGGCGATGGGCGACAAAAAACAGGCCGCGCTCGATGCCGCAGAAAAGGATGGGACTCGCGTGAAACCCGAGTTCGGATCGGTCTGGTATCACGCGATGGGCAACCAGGCAAGTCCGCGTTATCACATGACCATCGCCGTGCCGGGCGCGACTGGCAAGACGCTCGGGTTGCCGGAAAATGGCCAGCAGGGCGGCGTCTGGATCATGAATGCCGGCACCACGACGGCGCACCTGATGGTCCCGGGCGAATAAGTCGTCTCCTCATGCTGCGAGCGGCTCCCGGCATCCTTGCGCTCCTTGCGGTCGCGGCGCTGGTAGCCGCTCCGGACAAACAGAAGTTCACGGGTACGATCACCGACAGCATGTGCTCCGCGGCGAACCACTCCAGTATGCGGATGGGGCCGACGGACGCAGAATGCACGGTCGCCTGCGTACTGGCGCACGGCGCGCTCTACGTTCTCTACGATGGCAAGGAAGTTCATACGCTCAGCGATCAGCAGGCGCCCGAACGGTTCGCTGGGAAGAAGGTGATTGTTTCGGGAACGCTCGACGCTAAAACAAAGACGATCAAGGTCGACTCGATCAGCGCCGCCGAGTAAGCAAACCCCAGGCGGAGTATCCTGGAGAATGCACAAGGGCTGCACGGTCTGGTTTACCGGCCTCTCTGGCGCGGGCAAGAGCACCATCTCCACTTTGCTGTACCGGCGCTTGTGCGCCGCGGGCGCGAAAGTCGAGTTGCTCGATGGCGATGTGGTTCGCACGCACTTGTCCAAGGGGCTAGGTTTCAGCCGCGAAGACCGGGACGAGAACATCCGCCGCATCGGATTTGTTTGCGAATTGCTCTCGCGCAACGGCGTGATCGCCATCGCCGCGGCAATTTCACCCTATCGCGAGGTGCGCGAGAGTGTCCGCGCTCGGATTCCCAATTTCGTCGAAGTGTTCATGCAGTGCCCCATCGAAGTGCTGATCGAGCGCGACGTGAAGGGCCTTTACAAGAAAGCTCTCGCCGGTGAAATCGAACGCTTCACCGGGGTTTCCGATCCTTACGAGCCTCCCGCCTCGCCCGAGCTCACGCTGAACTCGTCCCAGGAATCCCCCGAGCAAAGCGCCGAAAAAGTCTGGCGGGCGCTCAAGAGCCTGGGCTTGATTTCCTATGATTGATCTGCACTCGCACACCACCGCGTCGGACGGTTCATTTTCTCCGGCGCAATTGGTGGACGAGGCGGTTCGCACCGGCGTGCGGACGCTCGGGATCACAGATCACGACACCTTTTCCGGATACGACCGCGCAGTGCCCTTGGCGCAGCAAGCTGGACTCGAACTGGTGTGCGGCATCGAACTCTCCACCAAGCTGCACGGCCACTCGGTGCACCTGCTCGGTTATTTTTTGCGCGATTCGCCGCCCTCTCCGTTTCGGGATTGGATCCGCGAGTTGCAGGAATCGCGGCGCGAACGCAATGTCCGGCTGGTGGCGCGGCTGCAAGAGCTGGGGCTGGACATTACTCTCGACGAAGCGCAGGCGCGCGGCGGCGAAATGACCGGCCGGCCGCATTTCGCTAAATTGCTGCTGGAGAAGGGTTATGTGAGCAGCTTGCAGCAGGCCTTTGACGAGTATCTGGACGAATCCGCCAAAGGGTACGTCACGCGCCGCGAGGCCGCATTCGCGGAAGCCGTTCGGCGCATCCGCCAGTCTGGAGGAATCGCCTCGCTGGCGCACCCCATCCGTCTCCGCGAGGATGTCTCTGAGATCCTGCCCGGCCTGCGCGATTCAGGATTGAACGCGATCGAGGCCTTCCACAGCGACCATAGCCCGGAGCATACCGATCTCTACCTGCGGCTGGCGGCAGCGCACAACTTGCTGGTCACAGGCGGCTCGGATTTTCATGGAGCCGTGAAACCGGATATTCAATTGGGCACGGGCCGCGCGGGGAACCTTCACATTCCAGAAAAGTTGCTCGATCGGCTGCGCGCGGCTGAGTGAGCAACAGCCAAGCCTCAGGCGCGGGCGGATTCGGAATCCTGCTTCTGCCGAATCGCGCTCACGGCCTTGAGATACGGACCGCGATTGGCTTCCACCGCGGCGCAGGCCTGCCGCAACCGTTCTTCCGGAACATCCAGGCCACCCCAGCTTGCCAACAGCCCGATCACAATGTCCGGGAACTGGAGCGCTTTCTCGTAAGAAAGCATCAGGCAGCGCGCGCTTGAGGATTCGACAAAGTCCAGCATGCGCTCCTGCCATACTAAAGCGCGCCGCATCGCGTCAATGGCATCCAGTCCGACGGAAACCACCTCACGCGAGGAAACCGCAACTACGTCGCGGAACACCAGGATGAACTGCGGATTGCGCAATTCCCGCTCGAGGAGCGGCAAAGAATTGAGCGCCATGGGGAGCTTGAACCCCCAGACCGCATGGTCCGTGTTGCGGCGATCGATGAGCGCCCGCAGCGCGGGGAGATCTGCTTGGCCGGGAGTCTCTCGGTGAAGCAGTTTCTGGAATTCCACATCTTCGAAATTGAACTGCTCCAACGGCGGCGGGACCGGAACGCCCAAAGGGACGCCCAGGACGGCCAAACACTCCGCCAGCATAGTTGTGCCTCCCCGAGGAGTTCCCGTCACGACGATGGTTCGCTCCGGCGGAGGAGGCCAGGTCGCACCGGTCACCAGAATTCCGGTGTTCTAGGGTTGATCCGAAGCGAATCCGTGCTCCGGATGCTGCGCCAGATGGACGGCCTTTTCGTTCATGCTGGCTGGCATGATAGCAGGACCGTCCTGGTCCGCGCGGCGTTCAGTCCGCGATGACGTCGAAGGTGCGCTTCTGAAGTTCCGGGAGCTCCTGCGATTTCGCCGAAGGGCTGAGCGGATTCCCCCGCACGGATAGGATCCAGAACGGCGTCAGGCCCTTGATGGGCTGGCGGTCCGGCTGGACCATGGTCACCAGCGGCTGGAGATCACTGACCTGGTTTTGATCCAGGTACAGGGCGCGCCAGGCGGTCAGGCTGGTCAGCGGCGAGAGATCGGACACGCGATTGTGTTTGATGCTCAAGACTTGCAACACCTTCAGCCCCGATACCGGTTTCAGGTCGCTGATCTGGTTTCCGTCCAGGTGCAGCGTCTGGAGCGCGATCAGACCTTGCAGAGGCTCCAAGTTAGTGATCATGTTCCCATCCAGGTTCAGCGTCTGGAGATTCTTCAGCATCGCGAGCGGCGAAAGATCGGCGACCTGGTTCAGTGAGAGATCCAGATAGCGCAGGTGCGTCAGGCCCGCCAAGGGCGAAAGATCCCGCACTTTGCCGCCGATGATCGTAAGCTGCTCGAGGTTGGCGAGCTTGCTCAACGGGCTCAGATCAGAGACTTGTGATCCAGCCAAGTAGATCGTGTTGAGGTTGGGGCACTTTTCCAATCCGCTCAGATCCTGGATCGGCTGGTTGGAGGCCGAGACCAAATACACGTGGCTGAGTTGTTCCGCGCTCAGAGGCTTGTTGGGATCCGCGCCGTGGATGAACTTCCTGACGTTCTCCTCCAGCTTGGGGTCCTTAAACGTCTGCGTCGACGCGTCGGCCGCGGCCGCAATCAGGCTGCACGAAAGAAGAATGCCGATGACCGGTTTCATCGGATATCACCTCCGGAAACAATGATTGTCTTTATGGGGAGCCGGGAGGTCAAGGACCCACGGTCCGAACTCCAGCTCGCGCTATGGTTGGACGCGCAAATGCGTTGCAGGATAGGCGCGCCGCCGTATGCCGTTTGGGAGGGAGCCCCGCGTCTCTCGGCCTTTGCTGTAATAATGCAGAGATGCCGCAGCCGATCGACTACCAGCCTTACGACGACGATACTCAGCTCCGGCGCTATATCGACCGCTACCCGCTGAGCTTCAAGCGTACGCCACTTGCGCCGCTTGTGCGGCGTCCATTGACGCTTTCCGAGCGCACCGGGCCCGTTCCAGCCGACCTGTTCCAGATCGGCCCGCTGAATCTTTCGAGAGCCGCAGCAGACGGTCCCAAAGCGACCGGACAGCTCATCCAAGTGAGCGGCCGGGTTACGGATGAAGATGGCTCGCCGCTGGCGGGCGCGGTGGTTGAAATCTGGCAGGCGAATTCGGCCGGCAAGTACATTCATGAGATGGACCACCACAATGCGCCGGTCGATCCGAACTTCACGGGCGAAGGGCGGCTGATCACCGATGCCGATGGCCAGTTCCGGTTCTACTCGATCAAGCCAGGCGCGTATCCGGTGCTGGAATCCGGCTGGTGGTGGAGGCCCCCGCACATCCATTTTTCGATTCTCGGCCGGAGCTGGATGGACCGGTTCGTCACGCAGATATTTTTCCCGGGCGAGCCGCTGAACGAGACCGATCTGCTGCTGAACGCCGTGCCGGACCGCGACGTTCGCGAGCGGCTCATTTTCCAATTTGAAGGAACCTCGATGGGTGAGGTGAACGCGATCGGGTTCCGCAGGGATTTCGTGCTGCGCGGCCGGCGGCGCACGCCGGAGCTGGATTGAAGAAGATGATCGTATCGCCGTATTGCACCATCGGACCCTTTTTTCCCGCGAGCTTCGTCGAGGGCTGTGACGATTTAACCCATCACCATGGCAAGTCCGCTCAGGGACAGCACATCGTTCTCACCGGACGGATTCTTCAGGAAGGCGGAGCGCCGACGCGCAACACGATCCTGGAAATCTGGCAGGCTGACGCGAACGGGGTTTTTCGCCATTCCCTGGATTCCCGCTGCCGCGAAGCGGATCCCGGATTCCGCGGCTGGGGGCGCGCCCGTACGGATGCCGAGGGCTGGTACAGGATCAAGACCGTGCTGCCCGGCAGCTACGAGTCGCGCTGCCCGCATGCGAATCTGATGGTGCTGGCGATCGGGCTCACGCGCCGGCTGGTGACGACCGTGTTCTTCGCCGACGATCCCGCCTCGGTAAAGGACCCGGTGCTCGACTGCGTCACGGATCCTGCTGCCCGGCGGCGCTTGTTCGCCCGGCGCGAAAGCCCAGCGGCGTATCGCTTCGATCTGATCCTGCGGGGGGAGAACGAGACTCCGTTTTTTGAGGATTAGGGCAAGCGGAACACGTAGATCGCATTCAGCACCGGAGTCTTCAGCTCGGGCACTTCTGCCGAGAGCTCGGGAACCTTCAGATTGTCTCCCGTCATCACGCAGATGTACTGTTTTCCGTTCACCGCGTAGCTGATGGTGCTGACCGAAATGTTTCCGCCAAGGATCGTTTCCCACAGCTGATTACCGGTTTCGGCATCGAAGGCGCGGAACCTGCGCGACATGTCGCCATGGAAAACGAGGCCGCCCGCGGTGGCTAGCATTCCGCCGTTGCCGGGCGCGCGCCCGATATCGAACCGCAGAATCTCTCCGGTCGAGAGATTGATTTTCGCCAAGCCGGTAAGCGCTTTCGGATCGGATCCGGGACGCGGCACCACTTTCCAGCCTCCGCGTCCGGCGGGTCCGGCGGTGGTCAACTGGCGGCAATTGTCGATGTAGGAAGTGTAGAGCGAATTCGTCTCCGGAGAATATGCGGTGGGCCAGTAGCTCCGCGTGTTCCAGTAGCAGATGGTGTGTGTTTCGCCGGGCGTCTTGAAAACGTTGTTCCAGTTGATGGTGGTCTTGCCGGTCTTCACGTCGATTCCGGAAATCACGTTTTCAGGCGCGTCGAACGGAAACGGCGTGGCCCAGATAAACTTCCCGGTATCACGGTCGAGCACGAAGATTCCGCCCGCCTCGCCGATCGTGACGGCCACGTCGCGCTCCTGTCCCTTGGGGATATCCGGGTTGATCCACTTGACGAACTTCGGATCGGGATTGATGCGTGTGCGCAGCAGCGTGCGCTCGTGTGTGTAGTCAGAGTCCCAATCGTCGCCGGGCAGATGCTGGTAATACCAGGCCAGCTTGCCGGTGTTGGGATCGAGCGCGATGGTGGAGTTGCTATAGAGATCGGCAGGCGCGCTGCGCGAGGTGCCGTCCGGGTTGCCATCGTGGCGCTGTGCGCGTTGGTCAGGCATCGGATTCGCGATGCCCCAATACAGCATCTTGCGCATCGGATCGTAAGCGCCGGGAAGTCCCCAGGTGGAAGCAAGACGCCGCTCCAGAGGCGCGCCGTTCCAGCTTTCATCGCCAGGTTCGCCGGGCGCGGGCGTCGTATAGAAGCGCCAGACTTCCTTTCCGGTGAGCGCGTCGTGAGCCGAGATGTAGCAATTCGCACGATTGCCGGCGCAGGCGCCGCCGGAAATGACCTTGCCTTCGACGATCAGCGGACCAGAGGTATTCCCACGGGCATCCACTTTGGTTTGCCAGCGCGGCTCTCCCGTGCGCGCATCCAGCCCGACCACGAAACTATCGGGCGCGGTGTAGGCCACAATGTCTTCGTAGATCGCGAGCGATTTCGTGCGCCCCTGGGCGGCGGCGTTGGCCGGAGCGGGCCGCTTGTATTCCCATAGAAGATTGCCGTTGGTCGCGTCGAGCGCCTGCACTACGGCTCCGGGATTCACCACGTACATCACTCCGTTGTGGACGATGGGAATCGTTTCCGTCTGCCCCGGGCCCATGCCGCGGGTCCAGGCCATGCGAAGCTGTCCGACGTTCTGCTTGTTAATTTGTTTCAGCGGGCTGAAGCGCTGGGCGTCATAGGTGCGGCTGAACATCAGCCAGTCATCCGGGCTCGGATTCTCCAGCATCTGCTGGGTGACCGGAACATAGCGCTGCACTTGTCCGATTAACAGCGGACCGATCCACAATGAGGAACATAGGCAGAGAATGCGGGGCATCGTGACGAATTATACTCGATTTGTGCGTGCTGCCCTTTTGGTGCTGCTTCCGATGACGATATCCGCCGCCGATCTGACCATCGATCATGTGACCGTCGCGGGCAAGGATCTCAGAGCGATGCAGGCCGCGCTGGCTTCTGTCGGAATCCGCTCGGAGTATGGCGGGCCGCATAGCAACCACGCTACAGAAATGGCATTGACCAGCTTCCCCGATGGATCGTACCTGGAGCTGATCGCGATGCAACCCAAGGCCGATCCCGCGGCCGTCGCGGCGCACTACTGGTCGAAACCCATGCAGAACAACGCGGGACCCTGCGCGTGGGCCGTGCGGCCCAAGGATTTTGAGTTCGAAGTGAAGCGCCTTCAGGCGCGGAACCTGGGCGTTTCGCCGGCGCGCAGCGGCCGCGAGCGCCCGGACGGCGTGCGCCTCGACTGGGAAGCGTCGCCCGTCGGCCCGGGTCCGAACGGTTCGTTTTTCCCGTTTCTGATTCGCGATTTCACGCCGCGCGAACAGCGCGTCTTTCCGGGAGGCAAAGCGACCACGGAAGATTTCAGCGGGGTGGCGCGAGTGGTGGTTGCCGTGCGCCATCTGAAAGCGGCGATCTCCCGCTATCGCCGGACGTACGATCTTCCCGCGCCGGCGCGCCAGCGCGACGGCGTCTTGCATGCAGAGCTGGCCGTGTTCCCGGGGACTCCGTTGGTGCTGGCCGCGCCGGCCGACAAGACATCCTGGTTATCAGCGCGGTTGGATCAAATCGGAGAAGCGCCTTGCGCGTTTGTGCTGCGCCGCCGCAGCGGGAATTACGCGGCTGCGTCCGAATCGAACTGGGCCAGCGCTGCAATTTCCTGGTTTGATGGGGAAAAACTAGGCTGGTGGCTGGGGTTCGAGTGATGGCCTTCGAGTGATCTGAGAGGATAATGACTTATGGCAAAGTTCGTCATCGCGCCGCATATGCGCTTGCAGGAATGGGTCGCCGAGGAGAAGGGGTACTTCGCCGCCGAAGGCCTGGAGTACGAGTTTCGCGACGAGCTGATCTCGAAAGACGGCAAGAAGCACGACCTGGGCGAAAAGTTTGGCGCATATCAGACGTTCGAGAAAGGCCGCACCAGCGACATCAGTTGCGCCTGCCACTGGACGGTGAACGTCGCGGCCACCAACGGCCATGGCAAGCTGTATCGCGACGCGTACTCTGTATCGCCCGCGGGGATTTTTGTTCCTCCCGATTCGCCGATTCGGACTCCGGAGGATCTCGCGGGAGTTCCCATCTCGGCAGGATTTCAGTCGGGCAGCCATTACTCGACGATTCAAGCTCTGGAGCAGTACCTGAAGCCCGATCAGATCAACCTCTCGTTTTCGGAGGGCTTGCTGTTCCACCGCATGGAGCAGCTCATCGACCGCAAGACGCCCGCCGCATCGCTGTTCAGCGGTCCGTATTATTTCGTCGAGCAGCTTGGGTTCCGCAAGGTCATCGATACCACGTTCATGATCGCCACGCTGATCACGGGCGATCCCGAACCTGAAGACGTCCGCAAGTATTTCCGGGCATTACGCCGCGCCCAACGCGATATCGATCTGCGGCCCGACTTGTACACGCACCATTACAGAAAAGAGTTTCCGGAACGTTTCCACAAACAGATGGACACGCGCCGTTGGGGCCCGGGCGAGCGGATCGTCTTTGAGCCGTACACGCGCGAGGTGTTCGAAGAATCCTTTCAGTGGATCGCCGAGCGGCCCATTTTCGCGGAGGGCGGGATGGGGCAGTGCGATTACGACCGCGCCACAGTCTCGATAGGATAGTCCCTCGGCCGCACACCGGCCGGCCGCTCATGACCACAGCTCCGTCTGCTCCGGAGTTCGCCGGCCGCATCGCCGCGCGGCTCGACCGGCTGCCGCTCACGCGCACACTGTGGCGGCTGGTGCTGCTCATGTCGCTGGGCGGCGCCTTCGAATTCTACGATATTTTCCTCAGCACCTATATCGCTCCCGGGCTGATCTCCAGCGGGATCTTCACCAGTGCGGCGGCGAGTCTGTTCTCGATCAACGGCATCGGATTCTTCGTGTTCTGCACGTTCGCGGGGATGTTTCTGGGATGCATGGGATTCGGATTTGTAGCCGACCGCTTCGGCCGGCGCGCGATTTTTATTTCGTCGCTGCTGTGGTATTCCGTGTGCACGGCGATCATGGCGTTCCAGAAGACGGCCGCCGGCGTGGATGCCTGGAGGTTCCTCGCCAGCATCGGAGTAGGGCTCGAACAGGTGACGATCGACACGTATTTGCCGGAATTCGTGCCGCCGAAATCACGCGGGAAGACTTTCGCGTTTAACCAGTTTGTGCAGTTCTGCGCCGTACCGGTGGTGGCGCTTTTGGGATGGCTCTTAGTGCCGGCGCGGCCGTTCGGATTCGACGGATGGCGCATGGTTGCGCTGATCGGCGCGGTGGGAGCCATGATTGCGTGGTGGCTGCGGCGGGGACTGCCGGAAAGCCCGCGCTGGCTCGCGCTTCACGGACGCGAGCATCAAGCGATGCAAACGATGCGCGAACTGGAAGCGAGCGTTGAGGCCGATGCTCGATCGCCCTTGCCGCCGCCCGGGCCGCCGGTTTTGGTTCTCGCCGGCTCGGGCACGTTCGGCGAGATTTTCCGGCCGCCGCACGCAAAGCGCACCCTCGTGATGTCCGTGTTCCACCTGATGCAGACCGTCGCTTTCTACGGTTTCGGTTCGTGGGTGCCCACATTGCTGATCGCCAAGGGAATCAACATCACCACCAGCCTGCAATATTCATTCATCATTGCCATCGCGAATCCAATCGGGCCGCTGCTCGGCATGTTCGTCGCGGACCGGATGGAGCGCAAATGGCAGATCGTCTCGGCTGGAGTGTGCATCGGAGTATTCATTTATCTGTTCGCCATCCAACGGAGCGCCGCGATGGTGATTCTGTTTGGCGTTTTAGTCACGCTGGCGAACAACTGGATGTCCTTCTCATTTCACAACTACCAGGGGGAACTGTTCCCGACGCGCATTCGCGCGCGCGCCGTCGGGTTTGTGTATAGCTGGAGCCGGGTCAGCGCCGCGTTCGCCGGTCTGCTGATCGGCTTTTTCCTGAAAGAAGGCGGGACGCCGGCCGTGGCGTTGTTCATCGCGGCGGCGATGACGATCATGATCGTGACCATCGGCGCGTTCGGACCGAAGACGCGTCATCGGGCACTGGAAGAGATCTCGCAGGAGTGATATCGCGGCGCGGAGCGTGCTCTGTTAGGAGAATAATGCCAGGCAGAGCGCACTTCCCTGCGGTGGCAGCGCTTCGGCCTGTGGCGCGCTGGGCTGCGGCGGGTCGAGGAAGTCCTGGATACGCGCCTAAAGCAGAGATACGCGCCTGAAGCAGATCGAATCGCGCTGACCGCCTACCGGACGCGCACAGCAGGCGAAATCGGATATGTGATCGTCGTCTCCAAATGCACCAGTGTCTTGCCGGTCGCATTATCGACGATATCCAGTGAGGGGAGGATGCTGCAATATCCTCCCGCCGGCGTTGCGGCCGGCGTCAGCGTGAGCGCATGAATCTGCGCCGCGTGCCCACGCAGATCGGTGTCGGCATTGAGGCTAAGGGAGGCGCTTTTTCCTCCGAGCATCTGAAAATCCTGTGTTTTTAGCACCGTACCCTGATCGTCGGCAATCGACGCGGTGACGGAGCACATGGTCTGCAGCAGCGGCGCCGGCACTGCGGGATACAACACGTTCAAGCGTGCCGTCTGCCCGGCCACGATTCCGACAACGCTGGAGTTGTGCATCTGGGACGCTATGAATCCTTGACCACTGAGAAAGACTGCGCTGAAGAGAGTACTTCCGAACAAGCTGAAGTGTTTCATATTCCGCCTAGACGCCGAAGGACTGCCGAACGTTTCCGTTTCGGACAACTATATTGGAAGTATGCCTCGCCGAGCCGCACGGACGGTCGCCGCCTCGCTGATCGCGGCGCTGGGCATCGTCACCTGGGCCATCGCGCAACAACTGGAAGACACCTTCTACATCCCACTCGACGATCCGGCCATTCAGTACGCGCAGCGGCCGCTGGATGATCCCGTCGCCCGCCTTGAAAAACGTCTGCAAAGCGGCGCGGTAAAGCTGGAAACCGCTCCCAATGGATTGGGGCACCTGCCGTCCCTGCTCAAACTGCTCGACGTGAATCCGGACTCGCAGGCCCTGGTGTTCTCGAAAACCAGCACGCAGAACGACAAGATCGGGCCTCGCACGCCGCGCGCGATTTACTTTAACGACGACGTGAGCGTGGGATTCGTGCGCGATAGCGATGTCCTGGAAATCGCGTCGCTTGATCCGCGGCAGGGCGTGCAGTTTTATGCGCTGGTAAACGAGGAGCAGCCCGTCATTACGCACGCCGAGGGGTGCCTGCGCTGCCATCAGGGCCCGGTGACGCTGGGCATTCCGGGGCTGGTGATCAGCTCCGTGCATCCGGTTTCGCAGACCCGCCAGGAACATGGCAATTCCTTCATGACCGACCATCGGACCCCCTTAAGCGCGCGATGGGGAGGATGGTACGTGACCGGCACAACCGGATCGCAGACGCATTTGGGGAACAATACCAATCTGGTGGATCCGGTGCGATCGGGACCCCCTTCCACGCAGCCGACGCAGAATCTCACCAGTCTCGCGGACTTTTTCGATACCTCCCGCTATCTGGCGCCGACCAGCGATATCGTCGCGTTGATGACGCTGGAACATCAGGTCCGCATGATCAACCTGATGGTCCGGATCGGGTGGGATGCCCGGCTCGGCGCCGCACCAGAAACGCTGAACCCAGAGATCGAGCAGATGCTCAAGTACATGCTTTTTGCCGATGAAGAGCCGCTGCGCGAGCCGGTAAAAGGCGTCTCGACGTTCACGGAAACATTCCCCAGGCGCGGCCCCCGCGATACGCAAGGCCGCTCTCTGCGCGATTTCGATTTGAAGACGCGGCTGTTCCGGTATCCGCTCTCTTATATGATTTACAGCCCCGCGTTCGACGGGCTGCCGGAGAAGGTTCGCGATCGCGTGTATCAACGGCTGTACGAAATCCTTACGGGCAAGGACACCAGTAAAACATTTGCGGCGCTCACGCTGGAGACGCGCCGGGCGATTTTTGAAATTGTGAGCGCGACCAAGCAGGGACTCCCGGACTATTGGCGGCTTTGATATCGTAGGAGCCGTTTCCGGGAGGTTCTCGATGACTTCTACGCGCCGCCGGTTTGCACAGACCGCCGCTTGCGCTTCGCTCGCATCTCTTCTTCCGCGCGCCGTATTTAGCCAGGGCGCCAGAACGCGCAAAGCCGTGGTTCACGCCGATCAGGAAATCGGCGTCATTCGGCCCGAGTTGCATTCCCACTTCGCCGAGCACCTGGGATCGTGCGTCTACGGCGGCATCTGGGTCGGCAAGAACTCGCCCGTGCCGAACCTAAACGGCTTCCGGCGCGCGGCCGTCGATTACCTGAAAGCGCTGGGCGTGCCGGTGCTGCGCTGGCCTGGCGGCTGCTTCGCTGACGACTATCACTGGCGCGATGGCATCGGATCCAAGCGCCCCAAGCGCGTCAACACCAACTGGGGCGGCTACACCGAAGACAACAGCTTCGGCACACATGAGTTCATAGAGTTCTGCCGCCTGATCGGAGCCGAGCCGTATTTCGCGGCCAACGTCGGCTCCGGTTCGCCGCAGGAGATGCGCGACTGGATGGAGTACTGCAACCAGCCTTCGGGCAGCTCGCTTGCCGAGGAACGCGCCGCCAACGGATCGCCCGAGCCGTTCAAGGTGCGCTATTGGGGCGTCGGCAATGAGCTGTGGGGATGTGGCGGCAATTTCACGGCGCAGCGCACCGCCGAAGAGTACCGGCATTTTGCGACCTTCGCGCGCGCGTTCGGAGGTCTGCGGCCGTTCCTGGTCGGGTGCGGGCCGAACGGCAACAACATCCCGTGGACGCGTGGATTCATGGATACGCTGGCGGGGTACCGCATGGACGGCTACTCCATGCATTTTTACTCGAACGGCAACTTGCCTCCGCTCGCGTATACGCCGGAGGCCATGTACGCACAGTTCAACTCGTTCCCTCGGATCGAGCAGGCCGTCGTCCAGCAGCGAAATTTGCTCGACGGCTACGATCCGAACCGCCGCATCGGGCTGTTTCTCGATGAATGGGGCGTGTGGGACCGGATGACGCCGGAAGACGAGCGGCAGAACGGACGCCTCTGGCAGCAGGAATCGATGCGAAGCGCCGTGGCGGCCGGGCTCGGATTGAACATCTTCAACCGCCAGGCCGACAAGCTGTACATGTGCAACATCGCCCAGATGGTAAACGTGCTCCAGGCCGTGCTGATCACCGACGGGGCCGAGGGCCGCAACTGCGTGCGGACCACGAGCTACTACGCGTTTATGCTGTTCAAACCGCATCGCTCGAAAACTTCAGTGCGTGTGGAGAGCGACGCGCCGGCGCTCTCTGACGGCAATGGAAAACAGGCCCAGGGAAAACAACCGGAGGCGCTGCCGGATCTTTCGATTTCTGCTTCGCGTCAGGGGAACCAAGTGATCCTCACCCTGGTGAATCCGCGCCACAATGCCGATATGCAGGTGGATTGCGAGGTTCGCGGCGTCACTGCCCGTCGGGGCCGCGCCGAGATCCTGCACGATCCGGATATCAACGCTTACAACAGCTTCGATAATCCCAACCGCGTGGTGATCCGACCCCATCCCGTCGCGGTCGAAAACGGGCGAATCCGCGTGGATTTGCCGGCCATGTCGGTTGCCACGATCACGGCAGAGGCCGCATAGAGCGCTCTCGTGAGCATTCAGGAAGCGGTCCTGTTCTCCTACGGCGAATCCGTCGCTTCGACGGACAGGCTCAACTTTGCGCCGTTTCTCGCCGGGGCGGAGCACTGCGCCCGGCTACATCATCAGACACGGAACGCCGGGGCGAATTCCGGATGCTACGCCGAGAGTGGCTGTTGGCGGGCGACGCGAACGAAATGCAGGCCGTGATCCACGTTTATTTCCGGGTACGAGGTCAGGTTGCTGGCTGCGGCATCGTCTCTAGCCGCGGGCCAAGAGTCAGGAAATTCAGAGCCGTGGATATGATAGCGCATCCGGCAATCACAATCGCCATGGGAACCGCTGGATTCTCCAGGAATCCCAGGAAAATAGTTGCGATCGCGGCGATCAGGAACTGATTCGTCCCCAGCAGCGCCGATGCCGTGCCCGCGATCTCTCCGTGCCGCATCATGGCGATCGCCGATCCGTTCGGGAACACAAATCCCTGCGCCGCGACGTAGAAGAACACACAGGCGAATACAGCCGGCAAGCCGCCGGTTCCAGTGCGAACCGCAACCAGCAGCAACACGCCGGCGGCAAGCTGCACCAGATTCGCATGGCGCAGCACGCGCCATACCGGAATCCGGTGGGGCATGCGGCCGTTGATCTGCGACGCGGCGACCATCCCGGCTGCCACCGATCCGAACAGCCAGCCGAAATGCTCGGTCGGCACTTTGTAGAGGCTGATGAACACGAACGGAGCGCTGGTGATATAAGCGAACGTTCCCGCGGAGCTGAATCCGCAGACGATCGACGCGCCCAGAAACGTCCGGTCTTTGATCAGGCGCGAATACGCGGACAGGATCGAATCGGTCCGCAGCGGCCGGCGGGATTCCGGCGGAAGAGACTCCGGCAGCCGGAAATGCATTCCGGCGATGCAAACGATTCCTATGATCGCTTGCGTGACGAACGCGGCTCTCCATCCGAACCACAGCAGCAGATAGCTGCCGAATAATGGCGCGATCACCGGCGAGACTCCCACCACCAGAATCAGCATCGAAAAAATGCGGCGAAGCTGTATGGGCGGGAAGAGATCCCGCACGAGCGCTCGGGAGATCACGGATCCTCCGCAGGCGCCGATCGCCTGTAACAGCCGGAAAAACGACATGACGCGGATCGAGGGCGCAAACGCGCAGGCAACCGAGGAGAGAATGAAGACCGCAAGGCTGATGTACAGCGGCGGTTTCCGTCCGAACCGGTCCGTGATCGGTCCATAGAGGCTCTGGCCCAGGGCGAAGCCTACCAGGAACGTGATCATGGTGTACTGCACGGCGGCAGCGGAGGTGTGAAACACCTGCTCCATCTGCGGCATGGCGGGAAGGTACATGTCGATGGAAACCGGCGCGAAGGCTTGCAAGGCGCCGAGTAAAAACAGCAGTTCCAGATACCGGGCCCGCGAAATCGGAGGGGATTGTTGCGCGATCACTAGATCCGATCAGTGTAGCAGTTGACGCGCCTGTAGAAAGTCGCCCGCGTGATATCCTTGGGGTACTTCCCATCGGTGGTTGTATGCGGCCCGAGAGTTATTCGACTCCCAGCGGAATCCTCGTCGAGCGGACTTTTTCCAAAGTCCCGTACGAAAAAGGACTGCGCGATCTTCTGCGGAAACTCGACACGCAGCGGGGAATCTATTTGTCGTCCGGGTACGAATACCCGGAGCGTTATTCGCGATGGGACATAGCCGCAGTCGCGCCGCCGCTCGAAATCATCGCGGCGGATCGCGATATTACACTGCATCCGCTGAACACGCGCGGCGAAGTCTTGAACCGTCTGATCGAGCCTGTTTTGCAGCCGCATCCCCATTGGGAATCGTTCGAGCTTTCCAACGGGACGATCCGCGGCAAGCTCAAGCCGCTCCCGGAATTGTTCCCGGAAGAGGCGCGCAGCAAGCAGCCCTCGGCGTTCTCGCTGCTTCGCGCGTTGCTGTCCGAATTCCGGCATCCGCTCGCGGCGCGGCTCGCCCTGGTGGGCGCATTCGGGTACGATCTGCTGTTCCGCTTCGATCCCATTAACTTGAAGCATCCGCGCTCCGGCGTAAAGGACCTGCACCTGTTCCTGTGCGACGACATCCATTTCATGGATCGCAAAAAGGAGCAGATCGAGCGCTACCGGTTCGATTTCACGCGCGGAGACGACTCAACGCGCGAACTGAAGCGGTCCGCGCAGCGCGTGAAAGCGGACAAAAAGAAACTCGCGGCCGCTGGAATCATCAGCGATCACACGCCCGCCGAGTACATGGCCAAAGTGGAGACGGTCCGCGAAGGGATGCGCCGCGGCGATTACTACGAGGTCATTTTGCGCCAGACCTTTCGCGCGCCCTATGCCGGCAGCCCCTCTGCGCTTTTCGAGCGCATCCAGAAAGCCAGCCCGAGTCCCTACGAATTCCTGCTGCAACTGGGGGAGGAGCAGTTGATCGGCGCTTCGCCGGAAATGTTCGTTCGCGTTGAAGGCCGGCGGGTGGAAACGTGCCCCATTTCCGGCACGGCCCGGCGCACGGGCGACCCGCTGCGCGACGCCGAGAATATCCGCGAATTGCTCTCCTCGGCGAAAGAAGAATCCGAGCTTACCATGTGCACCGACGTGGACCGCAACGACAAATCGCGCGTATGTGAGCCGGGAAGCGTGCGCGTGATCGGCCGGCGTTTGATCGAACGCTATGCGGGCGTGTTTCACACGGTGGATCACGTGGAAGGCATGCTGGCCGAAGGCTTCGATTCGCTGGATGCCTTCCTCACGCACATGTGGGCGGTCACGGTGATCGGCGCGCCCAAAAAATGGGCCGCGCAGGCCATCGAGGATCTCGAAAAAGACGCCCGCGGCTGGTACGCCGGCGCGGTCGGGATGATCTCGCTCGACGGCGACATCAACACCGGCATTACCATCCGCACGATCCACCTGCGCGACGGCGTGGCTGCGTATGGCGCGGGCGCGACGATTCTGTACGACTCGATTCCGGAAAACGAAGACCGCGAGTGCCATCTCAAGGCGACTGGCTTTTTCCGCGCCCTCGAGTCGGAGCCGCCCGTTCCCCCTGCGTTTGCGCCGCACCGCGAGGACGGCCGCGGCGTGCGCCTGCTTCTGGTCGATCACGAAGACTGCTTCATCCACACCTTGGCGAATTACGCACGCCAGACCGGAGCGGAAATTATCACCTATCGCGCCGGATTCCCGCCCGATTTGATCGAACGCATCGCGCCTTCGTTGATTCTGGTTTCCCCAGGCCCGGGCCGTCCGGAAGACTTCGGCGTACCCGATCTGATCCGGCACGCAGCCAAGCTCGAAATTCCCGTGTTCGGCGTGTGCCTCGGCTTGCAGGGAATGGTGGAAGCCTTCGGCGGCGAGCTCGGCGTGCTGGATTATCCGATGCATGGCAAGCCTTCGACAGTAAGGCATCACGGAACCGGCGTTTTCGAAGGCCTGCCCGAAACATTTCGAGTGGGGAGATACCATTCCCTGTTCGCGATTCGCGACCGGCTGCCTTCGTGCCTGGAAGTCACGGCCGAGAGCGACGACGGAGTCATCATGGGAATCCGTCATCGCGAGTTGCCCATGGAAGCCGTGCAGTTTCATCCTGAATCGATCCTGACGCTCGAAGGCGACTGCGGCCTGCGCCTGATGGGAAACGTGGTGAAGACGCTGGGCCACGCCCGCGCGGGCGCGGGCTCTCGGTAATAATTTTTCCGAGTACTAGGTCGCGTAGGACTTGTGGCCCCGCAAGGTTTGCTCCCATACTGTAGTTTCAGAGTATGGATTTGCAAGACGTCATCTTCATCGTGCTGGTCGTGCTGGTGGTGCTCGATCTGATCGACCGGGACTCCGGCGGCGGACGCCGCGGCCGCGTGCCAGTCAGCTCCTAGGAAACTTAACCCCGCAACCGAAGGCCGCAGCAGCACTTCCCGTCCAGGTGAGCAGGCCGCAATCTCTGACCCAGCGGGTGCGTGCCACGCAACTCCCGATCACCGCCACTCGTGCTAGCTTACAGCTAGAGGATGCCCGTGATCCGGCGATGCACAGCCTGTGGAGCCAGTAACCGCGTTCCCGCGAAACACCTTTCCGATACCGGCCGCTGCGGATCCTGTAAAGCACCGTTGCCGCCCGTCTCCGAGCCCATCGAGGTGGATGCAGCGGCATTCGCCGAGATCACGCGCGAAGCCAGGGTGCCCGTGTTAGTGGACTTTTGGGCAGATTGGTGCCAGCCTTGCCGGATGGCCGCGCCAGAGGTCCATGCGCTTGCGCGCGAGGTCGCCGGACGCGGCTTGGTCTTGAAGGTCAACACGGAAGAGTCCCCGACTTTGGCCGCGAAGTTCCGGGTGCAATCGATTCCCTATTTCGTGCTCCTGCGCGGCGGAATCATCATCGCGGAGCGAGTTGGCCTTGTTCCGCGCGCCGAAATGCGGCGCTGGTTCGCCACGGCGGCATGAAGATGCGGAGACTCCACGAAGCGGTCGTGACCGCCGGCTTTGTCTTGCTGGGTACGCCTTTGGCCGCGCAATGGGCGAACTATCCCACTGCGGGGCTGCCTCGAAAGGTGGACGGCAATGTGAACCTGTCCGCGCCCGCGCCGCGCATGGCCGATGGCAAGCCCGACTTCTCCGGGTATTGGACCAGCGATGAAGTCGATCCCCGCCGGCCGGACGTTCCGCCCAATCCTCACGACGCGACCACCTCGCGCCGTATGATCAACCTGGGCGTCGAACTTCCGGGAGGCTTGCCGTATCAGCCCTGGCTGGCGTCGCTGGTGCAGAAGCGCACCGCAAACCAAGCCAAAGACGACCCGCACATCCGCTGCCTGCCCGATAATTTCCTGCGCGCCTACGGGATGCCACATCTGCTGAAGTTCGTCCACACGCCCACGCTTCTGGTGGTTCTGAACGAATGGGATGCTTCCTACCGCCAGGTGTTCATGGACGGAAGGCCGTTGCCCGAGGATCCGAATCCCTCGTTCCAGGGATATTCTTCGGCAAAATGGTCCGGCGACACGCTGGTGATCGACACGATCGGATTGCGCGACGACACGTGGATCGATTGGAATGGAAGCGTGCTGACTGAAGCGGCCAAAGTGCGGGAGCAGATGCGCCGCCCGGACCTCGGACACCTCGAAGTTCAGGTTACCGTCGATGACCCCAAGGCCTACACGAAACCGTGGACGGTCACGATCAAGGAACGCCTGATCGTCGACACCGAATTGATCGACGAAATCTGCCTGGAAGGTGAGCAGTCCCTCCGGCACATGAAATGACCCATCCTTGCGGGTTGCCGGAGTTGTAGCGTCCGAGACTCAGGCTTTGTATTCCGAATCATCATGCGGATGGGATCGCTAGAGACGGCCCGGCCGCTTGCTGGCTCAATTCGACAAGAGCGCCCGCGATGACAAAACCGCGTTGGGTCCGGGAAAGCCCGGAGTACCCCCTTTCCTCAAGCGATCCGCTCGTGTGCCCGTCTTCGCCTGATCCTCTCTGAGCGAGTGTCTTATAGCCCGCTGTTGGGGAAACCTCCCGATTTACGGTATGCTAGACGGTCCATGTTTGTTTACGCGGCTACCATCTTCCTGAGCGCGTTTCTCTTGTTCCAGGTCCAGCCGATGATCGCCAAATTCATCCTGCCCTGGTTTGGCGGCTCGGCCGCCGTCTGGAGCGCCGCTCTTCTTTTCTTCCAGCTCTTACTGCTCGCCGGATACCTGTACGCGCACTGCCTGGTCCGCTACTTCAAGCCCAAGCAGCAGATCGTGATTCACTGCACGCTGCTCGCGATCAGCATCGTCACGCTGCCGATTATTCCGAAGGACTACTGGAAGCCCGCCGGCGGCAGCGATCCCCTGCTCGGCATTCTGCTGCTGTTGGGCGCGACCGTGGGATTACCGTACACTCTGCTTTCTTCCACCAGTCCTCTGCTTCAGGCCTGGTATCTGCGAACCCGCGCCGGCGTGATCCCGTATCGCCTGTTCGCGCTTTCCAACTTCGGATCCATGCTGGCGTTGCTCAGCTACCCGTTTCTGGTCGAGCCCAACATCGCGCTTCGCTCCCAAGCCCGCATCTGGTCGGCTGGATTCGTCCTGTTCGGCGTGGTCTGCGCTCTGGCAGGCTGGAAGAGCCGCGAGGGCACGGACCCGTTACAGTCAGCGGCTCACGAAGAGGCGAAGCCGCCCCGCCTCTCCACCATCCTGCTGTGGATATCTTTGGCCGCATGCGCGTCCACGTTACTTCTGGCCACCACCAGCCATTTGACGCAGAACGTCGCGCCGATCCCGCTGCTGTGGGTCGCCCCGCTAAGCATCTATCTGCTCACGTTTATCCTGGCGTTCGAGAGCGACAAGATCTATCAGCGCTGGCTGTTTCTGCCGCTCGGCCTGGTCGCGCTCGGAATCTTCACCTATGGAATGAGCGAGTACGAAAACAACAGCGACGTGATCAAACGGCTGATCCCGATGCTGTGCGGAGCCCTGTTCATCGCTTGCATGGTCTGCCATGGCGAACTCGCCAAACGCAAGCCGCACCCGCGTTACCTCACGTTATATTTCCTGATGGTTTCCCTGGGGGGAGCCGTCGGGGGATTGTTCGTCGCGCTGCTGGCCCCGCGCATTTTCCCCAACTACTGGGAAATGCCGATTGCGATCGCCGGGCTCGGGGTACTGATGGCCATTGTGCTTTCGTATGACGATAGCGGTGCGCCCCGGCCCCTGGCTGTGCGGGCTGCCCTGCTGATCGTGGCCCTTTCTTTTGGAGTTTATCTGGCTCGCCTGGAGCGCCATGCCAATGAGGAATACAGCCTGCAAGCCCGCAATTTTTATGGCGTGCTGCGGGTCCGCGACGACCCGCCCGACGCCGGATTCAACGGCGTCCGCGTGCTGATCCACGGAACCATCAATCACGGCACCCAGCTTCTCGGTCCGGGCGGCGGCCGCATCCCGACGTCGTACTTCGGCGAGACTTCCGGAATCTCTCGCGCGATCCGCGCCAAGGGCGAATCGGGGCCCATCCGCATCGGAATTCTCGGGCTCGGCGCCGGCGTCACCGCTACCCTGGCTCGCCCCGGCGATACGCTGCATTACTACGAAATCAATCCGCTGGTCTTCCAGATCGCCCAAGCCAAGTTCGATTTTTGGAAAGACTGCCCGGCCGACAAACGCCTCTACCTGGGCGACGGCCGCCTGACCCTCGAGCAAATGCCGGAAAGCGAAAACCTCGACTTCCTCGCGATGGACGCGTTCACCAGCGACGCCGTGCCCATGCACTTGCTCACCCGTGAAGCCTACCGCACGTACCAGCGTCATTTGAAACCCGATGGCGTGCTCGCCATCAACATTTCCAACCGCTATCTCGACCTCGAGCCGATCATCGCCGAAGCCGCCAAGGAAATGGGGTGGTCTGGAGTCGTGGTGTACGATGAAGGTGTTTCGGAATCGTATTACGTTTCCAATACGTGGATCCTGTTGTCGAAGTCGCCCGCCATCTTCGCTCATCCCCATTTCCAGGATGCCAACACCTACGCCTTGGCGCCGAAGCCTGGCTTCCGGGGCTGGACGGACGACTACAGCAATATCCTCCAAATTCTGCGCTGAAAGTAGACTCTCATGATCTTATACGCCGCTACCATCTTCCTCAGCGCGTTCCTGCTGTTCCAGGTTCAGCCGCTGATCGCGAAAATTATTCTGCCGTGGTTCGGGGGCTCGGCCGCCGTCTGGGCCGCTGCACTGCTCTTCTTCCAGATTTCCCTGTTGGCCGGATACGCTTACGCCCACGCACTGACCAAGTTCGCACGGGCCCGCACTCAGTTCGCCATCCACGGTGCGCTGCTGGTGGCAAGCTGCGCGCTCTTGCCGATCCTGCCCAACGCTTCCTGGAAACCGACCGCGGTCGGCGACCCGACGCTGCGCATCCTGGAACTGCTGGCCGCCACCATCGGATTGCCTTACTTCCTGCTTTCTTCCACCAGCCCCCTGCTCCAGGCGTGGTACGTGCGCCGGACCGGCAGCAGTGTCCCGTACAGGCTGTTCGCGCTTTCGAACTTCGGATCCATGCTGGCGCTGCTCAGCTTCCCATTCCTGGTCGAGCCGAACATTGCCTCGCGCAACCAGGCCTACCTGTGGAGCGCCGCGTACGTGGTGTTCGCCGCGTTGTGCGTCTTCGCCGCCTGGGTCAGCCGCGTCAAATCCAAGGACGCTCTGGCGCTGGAGGACCCGCCTGCGGAGACGTCCGAATCCGCGGAAACCGCCCAGGTTCCCGAAGCTGCGAAGGCAGCCCGGCCAACCGCCAGCCAGCTTCTCTTATGGATCGCGCTGGCTGCGTGCGCGTCCACACTGCTGGTGGCGATCACGAATCACATGAGCCTGAATATCGCGCCCATCCCGCTGCTCTGGGTGGTCCCTCTGGCTCTCTATCTGTTGACATTCATTCTGGCGTTTGAGAGCGACCGGATTTATCAGCGCTGGATCTTCCTGCCCTGGGTCGCCCCCGCGCTCGGCTGGATGGCCTACTCGATCTATGCGGGCGAGGGCAACTATCACATCAAGTACTCGATCCCGATTTTCTGCGCCGGACTGTTCATCTGCTGCATGATGTGCCACGGCGAGCTGGCCATGCGCAAGCCCGCGCCGCAGTACTTGACGCTGTTCTACATGATGGTTTCGCTCGGCGGCGCCATCGGCGGCATCTTCGTCGCTATCGTCGCTCCGCGCGTGTTCAATTCGTATCTGGAACTGCCCATCGGCCTGGTCGCCTGCGGCGTGCTTGCGGTGATCGTGCTCTACCATGTCGAGGTTCCCAAATTGGGAGCGTGGCCTTTGCGGTTCGGGCTCGCCATCGGTGTCGGCCTCCTGGCGGGATACCTGATGCGCAAGGAACTGGCCGACCGCCAGGGCTATCACCTGTTCGCACGGAATTTCTATGGCGAGCTGCGCATCCGCGATGACGATGTCGGCCAGGAGTACGCTCTCCGCAACCTGCTGCACGGTACCATTAACCACGGATCGCAGCGGCTGAATGAGGAGCATCGTTACGACGTCAATTCGTATTACGCGCCCAGCTCCGGCATCGGCCGCACGATGCAGGCCAAGCAGACGCTCGGTCCGGTCCGCTACGGCGTGGTCGGCATGGGCGCTGGCGTGATGACCGGATATTGCCGCCCCGGCGATTACGTTCGCGTGTACGAAATCAATCCGCTGGTGAAGTCACTTTCCGATCGCGGGGAGTTCACCTTCTTCTCCCACTGCGGAGGCGACAAGGCCGTACTCATGGGCGACGCGCGGCTGACCATGGAGGCCCAACAGCCGCCCAACTACGACGTTCTGGTGGTGGACGCCTTCTCGAGCGACGCCATCCCCGTCCACCTGCTCACCAAGGAGGTCATGAAGCTGTATTTCACGCTTCTGAAGCCCGACGGCGTCCTGGCCGTGCACATCTCGAACCGCTACCTGGATCTCGCCCCGGTGTGCGCGCGCGGCGCCGAATTCGTCGGCAAGAAAGCCATGGTCGTGGCTGATGACGCATCCGACAACACCTTCGCAAACTCCACCACGTGGGTCCTGATCACCGCCCCCGATAACAATGTCTTTCAGAGCCCAAGTTTCGAAGGGGCAAACATGTACCCGGCTACCGCCGCCGCAACATTCCGGGGCTGGACCGATGACTATAGCAGCATTCTGCCGATCCTGAGCCTGAACTGATCAAACGGGGCTGCGGCCTGCCTTCCGTCCGCGCGGCTCTCCGGATCGCGCGTGCGAGCTTTTTCACGCCCGCATCCCAATCCGGAAACAGATCGACGTACTGGAGCCGTTCCGCAATCCCTCGCGGAACCTCGCATGATTCGAGCCGCACGGGGATCAGAAAGGTCCCGTCCAACGGACGAAGCCGCGCGCATTCCAGCGCCCAGCGCAGCTCATTCTGAAACTGCCCGCGCTTGGAAATCGAACGGCGTGAGAAGCACGCCACGAATGCATCCGAGACCTGTACCGCCCTCCGGATCGCGCGCGGCCAGTCTTGGCCCGGGAGCAGCTTGTCCTTGTCCAGCCACGGTGCGCAGCCGGTCTTTGCGAGAGCGCCGCAGAGCCGGCGTGCTTGGGCCAGGTCCTCCGCGGCGTACGCCACGAAAACCTGCGGATGAGTGTACGGCAGCAGCTCGTAGCCGGCCCGCGTTGCCCGAAATACGCCCAGCCCGTCGATCTCCACCGCTTGTCCGCGATCCAGCGCTCGCCGGATGATCGCCAGCGCGCTATCACGATGTCTCTTCACTGCCCGGCTCATCGCCGACCCGTTCGCGCGAACGGTTTCGGGATCAACTTGCCGAGCCCCGGCAACTCCACCCGCTGCCCACGCCGTAGCCGGGTCACGATCCGGTGCACCAGTTTATCGATCTCGTCCCGGGCAACGCCCTCCGGAAGGCTTGCTTCACGCGCCAGTTCCTGCGCCAGGTCTTCGCGTTGCATCCCGCGCCCAGACTAGCTCCCAGAAGGAACCGGCAGCAGGAGCTGATGCCGGAAAGTTCCGGGAAATAAGCCAATCCAGGCGTCCGAACCCCGATAAACCGGCCCGAATGAAATTATTTTAATGGGTGCTTAAGAGCAATTTCATGTCCGGTTGCAACCATAGGGACTGTCGGATGGCGCTGGCCGTTCGGCAAAGGAGATCTCACACAACAATGAAGAAGCTCATGAGCATCATGCTGGCCCTGGCCTTGACGACCGGCGTTGCCACTGTCACCCTGGCTCAGGATAAGGAAGAAAAGAAGGAAGCGAAGAAGGGCAAGGGGAAGAAGGGCGGCGAGAACGGCAAGGACGGCAAGGACACCGGAAAGAAGAAAGGTAAGAAGGGCAAGGACGCCGACACGAAGTAGGCGCTCTTCGTACCAAAATTCCAAAAAAGAGCCGCGCGTGGGCAGCCCGCTCGAAGCAGCCCGCCGCGGCTTTCATATTTTTACTCGTGGCTGTCCGATTGCGTATGCCATGGCTTGGAGGTGACAACAACCGTGACTGCACTCGTGATTTTCTGGGCGATTTTGGGCTTCGCAACTCTTGCGCTGGCACTTTACCGCAAGTTCGTGAGCATGAAAGAGGATGACTATCTGCACCTCTCCGCCGGCGAGGAACGCCTGATTCCTCAACAAGTAGCCATCTTTCGCAAAATCGGCTCCATTGACCGTTGGGGAATCACGATGACCATCATCACTGTCCTCCTGGGTCTCGCCCTGGCCGCCTTCTATCTCTATCGGGTCGCCATGAGCCAGTACCAGCTCCCTGCGTTATAGCGCTCAGTGAAGCCCGCAAAGGGCGCGTGGGCACCCTCATTGCAGGTGAGGAAACCGCCCGCGCGCTCCGTTTTTGCAGGCAGCTTACTTAGAACGATCTAATGGACTAGCCCGGCCGCCAGACCCAGTGCGGCTGCGGCCAGGATCAACCACGCCGAATCCACCCGCGTGAACGTCAGCACTCCGAAGCTCGATCCGATCAGGACTGCCGAAAAAATACCGGTGAACGCGTCCCGCGTGAGTGGCACGGATGACGAAACCAGCAGGCCGGCGCTGGCCAGCAGCAGTCCCCGGATCCCGCTTCGCACTCGCGGATTGTCGGCTCGCGCGCCGATCCACCGCATCAGAGGAATCACCAGAAACGCCGGAGTAACCAGCGCCAGGAAGCCTATAAGCGCCCCGGGCACGCCACCCACCAGGTAGGCGACGCACACCAGATACAATCCGAAAGGCCCCGGGCCCGTACGGCCCGCGACCACCGCCATATTCAACTGGTGATCCGTCAGCAGATGCCGCTGAACCACGAAATCGTTGCGGACCATCGGTAGCGATCCCAGGCCGCTGAACGACGTTATGCTCGCTTTGAGCAACAAAAGGTACAGAACCAGCAGATTCACGTGCGCTTCGGATCCTTCCACAAAAATCCGGCCAGCGTGCCGAAGGCGATGATGGGCAGCGGCGTGATTTCAAACACGTACGACGCCAGGAACGCTCCGCCCGCGATCAGCGCCACCTGGAGGTTCCGCGTCACGCCTTTCCAGCCCGGCCCGCCGACGTGAGGCCGCAGGATCACCCAGATGGTCGACCACATCATTCCTGCCACTGCCGCGACCGTACCCCCGATCGCCGCCATCGCGATGCGGTTGCCCTGCCAGGATTCGAACCCCTGCATGATCAGCACAGCCAGAGCCGAGGAGGGAGCCGTGGACGCCACCACCGCGGCAACCGCCCCCGCGACCCCGCAGATCAGCGCCCCGATCGCCGCGCAGAATGCGATCAGGTTCGTTCCGGGCGTCACGCGCGCCAGAGCGAAGGCCAGATCGAATTTTTCCACGCTGACCCATTTGCGCATCTCCACCAGCTCGCGCCCCAGCATGCCGATGGTCACGTAACCTCCGCCGAAGGTCGTGTTGCCGATGCGCAGAAAGATTTCGGTCAGTTTCTTGACCGATGGAGACTCGAAACGTTGCGGGTTCAAACATCTCATTCTCGTACAATCGAATATTCCCCATGAAACTCGGTCTCACGAACAAAGTCGCTATGGTGGCCGGCGCCAGCCGTGGCCTCGGCTTCGCGGTGGCGCGCGCCCTCGCCCGCGAAGGAGTGAAAATCTCCCTATCTTCCCGAAGTAGGGAGGCGGCCTTGGCAGCCGCACAGGCGATCCGCTCGGAAACCGCCGCCGATGTATTTGCGGTCGCCGCCGATGTGCGCTCGGGCGAAGCGCTCGCCGACTGGCACCGCCAGACCGTCGAGCGATTCGGCGGCCTCGACCTGCTGTATACGAATTCCGGCGGCCCGCCTCCCGGCCCGATTTTGAAATTCGACGATGCCGCGTGGCAAGGCGCTTTCGAACTGCTGCTTCTGAGCGCCATTCGCATGATCCGGCTCGCGGTCCCCTCGATGATTGCGCGCGGCGGCGGGTCCATTTTACTGCCCACTTCGTCCGCCGTCCGAGAACCCATCGGGAACCTTTCGCTTTCTTCCGTCATGCGGACCTCGGTTTCGTCGCTTTCGAAAACGCTCGCCACCGAACTCGCGCCTCACAAGATTCGCGTGAACCAGATCATTCCCGGACGGATTTCCACCGACCGCGTCCGGGAAATCGACGAAGAAAACGCCAGGCGCGCCGGCATCAGCGTAGCCGAGCAGCAGAAGCGCATCTTCGCGACGATTCCGATGTCGCGCTACGGCGATCCCGATGAGTTCGCTGCCGCCGCCGTGTTTCTGTTGTCCGATGCCGCGAGCTACATCACGGGCGCGAGTCTCCAGGTCGATGGCGGCCTCTTGCGCGGAATCTAAATGTTTCTCGTGCGGGGCGGGTCTCCAGACTTGCGGCGGCGTCCACGTTCGCCCGTTCGGCCCGATCTAAAATAGAATCGTGCGAGCGATCGCGGTACTAATCGTTCTGATTCCGCTGGTTTCCGCGCGCACGCCCTCCGAGCGTCTGAAGGACGATCGCCTGGAAGCGGTTCACTCACAGATCGTCGCATGGAAGAAAACCCGCGCCAGCTTCCCTATGGAAGGAATCTATCAGGATTACCGCGCAGTCTTCCTGCCGGAGCCGGCGCCGCCACAGGCCGTTGTGCAGGCGGCCAACAACGCCGGAGTCCGCGTCGTGTTCGGAGCCTCTCTTATGAACTCCCGGAACGGCGTTTTGTTCCTGCACACCCCAGGCCCGGATTTCAGCGGAATCGATGTCATTGGGCCCCCTCAGGAGGAGGATGCGGCTCGCATGGCTGCGAAGTTCAAGGATCGTCCCGATGAAGCCCTCGGCTCCGACACGCACGCCTTTCCCGATTTGTTGCCTGCGCATCGCGTTTTTTTTGCGCGAACCCACCTTCCTCCGGGAAAAGCCACTCCGAAGCCAAGTGAGGATCAGACCGACGCCTACGCGGCCGCATTTCGTCACGCGACCACGCATATCCTGGCCACGGATCTGACTCCGGACGCGATCGCCGCATCGCTCGACGCCGGACGCGCCTACGTCGCGCGCGACTGGCTGTGCGATCCCACGGGCCTCTCCTTCATCGCACAAAGCTACTTCGGCGTGTTCGAAATGGGCGACACGGTGGCGCATAATCCGCTCACCGGGTCGGTAACGATCAATGCCCGCCTGCCGGTGCCCGCTGCCATCCGGCTTCTGCGGGACAACGCCGTCGTCGCCGAAGCCCGTGACTGGAAGCTCGACTACATCGTGCGCGATCAAGGCGACTACCGGCTGGAAGCTCTGCTCCCCATCGACGGCGAGGAGCGCCCCTGGATTTATACCAACGCAATCCATGTCGGCCCACCCGCAACCGTAAATCTTCCAGCCGGTCCCGCCTCCCCCAGCGTGGAAGTTGAGCACGGGATCACCTATACCGAGGGCGCGCCTGCGGATGCCGAAAAGCATAAACTCGATCTCTATCTGCCGCACGACAAGACAAGGTTCCCGGTGCTGTTTTTCGTGCACGGCGGATCCTGGCGAGCCGGCGACCGTTCCCTGTACGGTTCCGTGGGAGATCGTTTCGCGCGCGAAGGCATCGCGGTGGCGGTTCCCAGTTATCGCCTGATGCCGCAAAACGCACATCCGGCGCAGATCGAGGATCTCGCGGCTGCCTTCAACTGGGTGTATCGGAATATCGCGCAACGCGGAGGCGATCCCGCGCGGATCTATCTGGTCGGGCATTCCGCGGGCGCCCATTTAGCCGCGCTGCTTGCCCTCGACGGAAAATACCTGAACAAATTCACCCTGCCCCGATCCTCCATCCGGGGCGTGGTCGCGATAAGCGGCATTTTCGACGTGAGCAAGCTGGAAACATTCGTGACGGCGCCGGACGCCGCCGATGCCAGCGCCCGGCGCGATGCTTCGCCCATCGCGCACGCGCATTCCGGCGCGCCGCACTTCACCGTCACCTATTGCCAGTGGGATTCCTTCGGGTTCCCGAAACAAGCGCGCGACTTCACGTTGACGCTCAAGAAAAACTTCGTTCCCGCCCGGCTGCTCTACGTGCCGGGCGAAAATCACATCTCTGAGGTCCTCAGCCTGGTCCAGGATCATTCTCTGCTGGCTGACACCGTCCTGAACGTGGTCCGCGGCGAGAACCAGTGACAACGTTCGATCTCGTTGGCGTCGGCCTTAACGCCACGGATACGCTCCTGCTGGTTCCCAGCTACCCCGAGCACGGCGGCAAAGTGGCGTTCGAACGCGAAATCATAAGCCCTGGCGGCCAAGTGGCCAGCGCGCTCGCCACCTGCGGCAAACTCGGCCTGCATACCAAGTACATCGGCGCAGTGGGCGATGACGAGCGCGGCCGCATCCAGTTGGCCAGCCTGCGCGACGCCGGCATGAATCTGGATGATGTCGAGATCCGCACCGGCTGCCCGAACCAAAGCGCCTACATTGTCATCGACCAGTCCACGGGGGAGCGCACCATCTTTTGGCACCGTCCGGATTGCCTGACGCTCCATCCTGCGCGGATTACGCCGGACAAAATCACGTGCGCGCGGATGCTGCATATCGACGGTCATGACACGCCGGCCGTGGCTCGCGCGGCCCGCATCGCCCGCCAGCACGGCATCCCCGTGAGCGTGGATGTCGACACTATTTATCCCGGATTCGATCAGGTCCTCGGTTCGGTGGACTATTTGGTCGGCAGCGCCGAATTCCCGGCGCGCTGGACCGGCGAGCGCGATCCGTTCCGGGCCCTGGAGCGCATCCAGGAGGAATACAAAATGCGCGTCGCCGCGATGACCCTCGGCCGCGACGGCGCGCTGGCGCGCGAAAACGGGAATTTCATCTACTCGCCTGGTTTCATTGTGAATTGCATCGACACCACCGGCGCCGGAGACGTGTTTCACGGAGCGTTCTGTTATTCTGTGCTCAAAGGAGCAACCTTGCGGGACGCGCTTGAATTTTCCAACGCAATGGCTGCTCTCAATTGCACGCAACTCGGCGCAAGGGGCGGAATCGCCACGGAAGAGCAGGCGCGCGATCTGATGCGGCGCGGGGAGCGCCGTTCCCATCCCGATTTCGCCCGTAAACACGTCTCCAGCAACCAATGATTCCTTTGCGCTCGAGCGAGCGTGTCTACTCGCGCACGCTGGTCACCGCCCTGCTGATCGCGGCGAACGTGATCGTCTTTCTGTATCAAAACACCTTGAGCTACTATCAGCTCGACCGATTCGTTTACAACTGGGGCATTGTCCCGGACGACCTGCGCCTGATCACTCTGCTCACTTCCATGTTTCTGCATGGAGGCTGGCTGCACCTGCTGGGAAATATGTTGTTCCTGTGGGTTTTTGGGCGCAATCTGGAAGACCTGATCGGCGGCGGCCGTTTTCTCGCGTTTTACCTGGTGTGTGGATTGGCCGCCGCGATCGTTCAGGTAATCGCCAATCCTTATGCGCGCGTGCCCACCATCGGAGCCAGCGGCGCGATTGCCGGCGTGATGGGCGCCTATCTGATCAAGTTCCCGCGCTCGCACATCGACACGCTGGTCCTGCTGTTCATTTTCTTCACCCGCCTTTCGATCCCCGCCCCGTTCTATCTCCTGTTCTGGTTCGCCATGCAGTTCGTCAGCGGCTTCGAATCCATCGGCCAGAGGAACTACATGGGCGGCGGCATCGCCTATTTCGCGCACATCGGCGGCTTTGTCGCTGGAATTCTGCTGATCCGGATGTTCCCCTCGCGCCAGCGCTGGCGGCACTGGTACGACGAGTATTAGCGCGCTGTGCGGACGCGTTTTCCACCTGCGCCGGTTTTTCACCGGCGCGACACCTGGCACATCCATACGCACATCCGGGAGGTTTCGCCCGAGGGGATGAAGCAGGCCCGGGAGTGCAGGGGCCAGCCGGTCGGCTAGACGCTTCTCGGGGATCCGCGAGCGTTTGATCTCTATTGACAGAAAGTACTCTTTATTGTAGAGTACATCTCATGAGAGAGTCCTCTGAACCGTTCCGGCACCCTCTGCGCCGCCGTTGGATTCCCCGGGAAATGCTGTACCCGCCGGATTTGGAAGTCGCCTCGAAAAGCGGGCCCATCGAGCCGCGCTATGCGCTGCTCATCAACCCGTTCTATCCGAAGGACCCGCACGCCAGCTTCGGCAAGCACGTTCTGACGCCAACGCTCGCGCTCACCAGCTTCGCGGCGGTCACGCCCGCTCACTGGCGCATCCAGTACTGGGACGAAAACCTGCTCGACGGCCGCCCGCCCTGCGACCCGCTGCCGGAAGTCGTCGGCATCACGGTGCACCTCACCTTCGCGCGCCGCGCGTTTGAGCTTGCCCGCTGGTATCGACACCGCGGAAGTACGGTCATACTCGGAGGCCTGCACGTGCTCTCCTGCCCTGACGAGTGCGCGCCGCATGCCGACGCCCTTGCGCTGGGCGACGGTGTCCAACTCTGGCCTCGCATCCTGGCCGATGTTGAAGCAGGGCAACTGAAGCCCCGCTATGCAGCGAATTACGAAACCGACTACCGGCAGGATCCAGCTCCGCGCCGCAACCTTCTGCCGCGAGCCAGCTTCCTCACCACCACCAGCCTGATCGCGACGCGCGGTTGCCACAACCGCTGTGGCTTCTGCTATCTTGCAAGCGACGGTCTCCGCATGCCGTACCGCATGCGCGATCCGGCGCAGGTCGCCGCGGAGTTTCTGGAAGACGGCCAGCCCTACGCGGTTTTCACCGACAACAATCTGGGGTCCAAGCGCGAATATCTGCGCTCGCTCTGCGATGCCCTCCGGCCGCTTCACAAAATCTGGAGCGCGGCGGTTTCCATCGATGTCACCGACGATCCCCGTCTCATCCGCGCCATGGCTCTGGCCGGTTGCACCGGCGTGTTCATCGGCTTCGAGTCGCTCACCGATGAAAATCTGGCGGACGCCCGCAAGAAGACCCCCCGGACGGCTGATTACGCGCGCCGCGTGCGCGTTCTGCACGATAACGGCATCCAGGTCAACGGGTCGTTCGTGCTCGGATTCGACCACGACCGCAAGGATGTCTTCGCGCGGACCGCCGCATGGGTCGAGGATCACCGCCTGGAGTGCGCGACGTTTCACATCCTCACTCCCTATCCGGCCACTCCGCTGTTCCGCCAAATGGAATTCGAAGGCCGCCTGCTGCATCGCGACTGGAGCCTATACGATACGGCCCACGCCGTATTTCGTCCCAAACACATGGAACCCGAAGAACTCGAGCAAGGCTACGGCTGGCTGTACGAACGGCTCTTCTCGCACGCTTCTATCTGGAAGCGCCGTCCTGCTGACTGGCGGGCCGTCGCGCCGTATCTGGCGATGTCGTATCTCTACAAGCGCTCGAACCGCTTCTGGCATCTGTTGATCAAACACCATCAGGTGCACCGCGCGTGGAGGCCGCTGGTGGAGTTAACCCGCGTCCGGCATTTGCAGTCTCGAAAACGGCTCGCGGCTTTGGATGCGCCGATCGCGTCAAGCGGGAACATCGTCACAGCCGGAGTTTGAACTATTCCTCCGGAACCGTCCACTTTTCGCCGCACTGAAACACCTTAAACTGCTGCTCCGGACGCTGGCCGAGCATGTGCGTGACGAACTCCGCTTCCAAATCGTCGCCGAAGGTTTGATAGTGCATGGGGACCACCCAGCCCGCTCCGATATCGGCGGCGAGTTGGGCCGCCTCGCTCACCGAGAAATTGGTCCCGCCGACCGGCAGCAGAGCGACGTTGACGTTGAAGGGCCGCAGGTGCGCGGCCAGTTCCGGATACAGCGCGCAGTCCCCGGCGTGATAAATGGTCCAGCGCCCAAACCGGATCAGGTAGCCGAGGTATGGGTATCCGCCGGCCGAGGTCCAGTCCAGGCTCCGATGCGCGGAGGGCACTGCGTAGACGCGCCCGTAGAGATTGTCCTTGAAATACTCGATGCGCAATCCCGAATCCGTTGTGGTCATGCGGGGGTACGGAATTCCGGCGGCATGCGCGAGATCGGCAGCGCTTTTCGGAAGCACCAGCTTCGCGCCGCGGCACGTTTCGAGAATCGTTCCCACTGCGGCTGCATCCAGATGTCCGGGATGCCCATGGGTCGCGAAAATCATATCCGCGTTCCGGATTTCGCTCGCTTCCAGGGGCGCCGCTACGCGGCGCTCGCGCCCGGCTGGATTCGAAAGGCAAGGGTCGATGTAGAACGTAATGTTCGCGAACCGCACGATGAACCCGGCGTGACCGAGCCACCACAGCGTCGGCGTCACGGAGAGCGTGCGGTCGATTTCCTCCACCAGTTCGGAGCCGCTCTTCAATGGTTTCTGCACGTTTGTCGGGGTCTTTGTATTCTACCGTCCCGCAGCACGCTGAAGACGGTCGCGGATCGCGGCCCATCCCGGCGCGTCGGGTGGAATCTCCACTGCGATCCACGGCCAGTTCTCCGCGTCGAGCTGGTGCAACACGCGGTAAAGTTGCGCGGCATACGGCGCGGGATCGAGCGGCATCCGGACGCTGCGCGCCGCCGGGCCGGGCATAACGCGCCACACGTATGCGCCGGTGCGATCCGGAAGCTCGCCCGGGCCTTTTACCAAAATCAGCCGCGTGCGCGGGCTGTAATGTTTCTCGTGCATGCCCGGCGCGGGGTGAGCCGCTCCGGCCTGGGCCAGGGCCTCCTCGATCTCGCCGAACGAGATCATTCCATGGCGCAATAGTTTCAACTTGTCTCCTTCGACGGCCACGACCGTCGATTCGATGCCCACAGCGCACGGACCGCCGTCAAGCACCGGCACGGCGTCGCCGAACGCGGCGCGAACGTGATCCGCGGTTGTGGGGGAAAGACCGGTGAACCGGTTCGCGCTCGGCGCCGCCACCGGAACGCCCGCTTCCCGGATCAGATCGAGCGCGATCGGATGGTTCGGCATGCGAATCCCCACCGTCGGAAGCCCCGCGGTCACCCTTAAAGGAATTTTGTCATTCTTGCGTACCACCAACGTCAATGGCCCCGGCCACCAATTTCGGGCCAAGTCTTCGGCGAGGGGAGGCCACTCGGCTGCGATCTCTTTCGCCATTTCGAGCGATCCGACATGCACGATCAGCGGACTGCTTTCGGGCCGCTTTTTCAGTTCGAAAATTTTTTGCACCGCGCTTGCATCGAGCGCGTTCGCGCCCAAGCCGTAAACCGTTTCGGTAGGAAACGCGACCAGGCCTCCGGAACGGATGACTTCGGCAGCCTGGCGGATTGAAAGCGCACAGGACACGGCGGCGTCCTCAGAATCGCACGGCGAATCTGCCGCCGTGTTCTGTTGTGCGCGCGTTCTTAATCGAGAGGCTCATCCTTATCCGAAGCAGTTTTCCCGGTTTTCCGGAACACCAGGTACGCGTGAATCAGGGCGTCGAGATCGCCATCGAGAACGCGGTCTACGTCGCCGATCGCGAGTTTCGTGCGATGATCCTTCACCAGCCGGTACGGCGCGAGCACGTAACTGCGGATCTGGCTGCCGAAGTTGATCTCGAGCTTGGCGTCTTCCAGCTTGCGATCCTCCGCGCGCTTCTTTTCCATCTCGTGCTCGTAGAGCTTGGCGCGGAGCTGCTTCATGGCGCTGGCGCGATTCTTGTGCTGGCTGCGCTCGTTCTGGCATTGCACGACGATTCCCGTCGGCAGGTGGGTCATGCGGATGGCCGAATCGGTGCGGTTGACGTGCTGCCCGCCGGCGCCCGAGGCGCGAAACGTATCGACGCGCAGATCCTCGGGACGGATGTCGATTTTGATCTCCTCGTCGATCTGGGGGTAGACGAACACGGAAGCGAACGAAGTATGCCGCCGGGCGTTCGCATCGAAGGGCGAGATCCGCACCAGCCGGTGCACGCCCACCTCGCTTTGCAGCAACCCGTAGGCGTTTTCGCCGTTGACCTCGAACGTGGCGGACTTGATTCCGGCTCCTTCGCCCTCCAGGCGGTCCGTCTCGACGATCTGGAAATGGTTGCGCTCGGCCCAGCGGTAATACATGCGCAGCAGCATTTCCGCCCAGTCCTGGCTTTCGGTGCCGCCCGCGCCCGGATGGATGGTGACGATGGCGCTCCGGGAGGCATTGTCGCCGGAGAGCAGCATCTGGGTCTCGATCTTTTCCAGGTATCCGGAAAAGTTCCTCATTTCGCGCTCCAGGTCCGAGGCGACGTTTTCCCCCTCGCGCCCGAGTTCGAACAGCGTATCCAGATCCGACGTCAGGCCGGAAATTTTCGCGTCCTGGGCGATCTGCTCCTCCAGGCGCTTGCGGTCCTGCATGATCTTCTGGCTTTTTTCCGGATTCGACCAGAAGTCGGGCGCGTTGATCTGTTCTTCGAGTTTGGTGAGCTGATTTCTTCGGGCGGGAGCGTCAAAGATAGCTCCGCACAGCGTCAGCGTGCTGGCGGAGCGTCGTGTATTCACGTTGCAGTTCGTCAAGAGTCATGGTGAATTTTTAGTGTAACAGGTGATCCGCCGCTGTGATCCCACATTTAGCCTGGTACTCGTCGCGCTTCTAAAATCGGCGGGTTCGCTCATTGGTGGCCTCAGGCCGAGGTGGTCCGACTTTGAGCACCGTTGGCCGGGATTGGGGTTTCGATGAGTAAACCCTCGCGTGCGCTGCTGGCAGGCCTCTCGCTAGGAAACAACTTCGAGCATGACCGGGGCGAGCGTGCGGCGGCCGCTATGGACCTGCAACTCGTGGCGTCCGGGCGCGATCTCGTCGGGCAGGCGGAAGTTCACCTCGAACCTCTGCGGGCGCGGATCGGTGCACAGAAATTCCAGGTCGCCCACGGGAACGCCGTCCACGAAGGCTTGCATTTCCTCCGGATGCGCAACTTCCTCGAGAATCATCTTCACGCTGCGCGTCTCGATGCGCTTGTCGGCCACCAGATTAGTCCCATCGGTAACCGACCGGATTGCCGGCACCGAGGGTCCAGGTGGAATCACCCGTAAAGTAGCCAAGGGGGCCAGGGGCGCATCCAGCCAGCGCAACTGCACCGGCAACAACCCTGTGGCTTCAAGATCCGGCAATGTGACGCTGACCTGCTGAAGGCCATCGACCATCGGAGGTCCGATATACGTTACGTTGCCCAGGGAATCGCCGACGGCCACGTGCAGATGGTGGAGTCCGGCGTCGGGAGGAAGGTTTTCGACCCACAGCGAGATGGACGCGTAGCGCCCGCGCGAGGGCGCGCCGGGCTCGGAACTATGCGTGTTGGTGATCCTCCGGATGCGCGAGGTGTTTTCCGCAAATTGCCGGTCGTATTGGGCGGATTGCCATCCGCCCGGTTGTTTTCTCCAAGTGGTCCACAAATACTGCGTTCCGGCGCCTTCCACCGCCAGAAGCTGGAGGTCGTTCATTTGCGTGAATTCGAAAATTTCGCTCGAGGTGACGCGCGCGCCGGCCCAGGTATCGAAAGACGAATCCCGGGCGGGCATCCCGTTGAACTGCAAACGCGCCAGGCCGCCGTTTTTCAAAACACGGCAGGTTTCCCGCATATAGGAGGCGATCACGTCGCGGCTGGGGACATGCTGGAACACGGCGTACGAATAAACGAAGTCGAACCACGCATCCGCGAACTGACTGAGGCTCGCGCCGTCAGTCACATGGGGATGCGCGTTGGGAACGTCGCGAAGACGCTCGCGCGCCAAGGCGATCATTTCGTCGGAAACATCGACGCCATGGATTTCGGCGAAATGCCGGCTCATCGGGCGCATCAGCCGGCCCGGACCGCAGCCGATTTCGAGCGCCTTCCACGCGCTGCGCTGCGCGGGTGGCACGCGGCGCAGTTCCGATTCGAGGCTGTTGATCACCTCGGTAGCAGTCGCATAGAAATCGGCGTCGCTCTGGTCGCGGCGGCCGAAGGCCACGTAGTAGCCGGCGTCTTCGCGGGCGCGCGCGTTCCAGTCTTCCCGCATTTGATTGCGCATGCGGCCGGAAAGTTCGGAGTCGGCCATTCTGCGTGAAATTACTTACGGCTGGAATAGCGATTGAGTTCCGACATCAGGGCGCTCGCCGATTTGGGAGCCGCGACTTTGCCGTTCATGATGATGTCGCGATTCGTGATCTTCTTGCCGTAGAGATCCTGATTCCAGTCGGAGTCTTCGCGCAGCGTGGCTCCGCTCAGGGATACGCCGGCGAACAGACCGCGCTGGCGCGACCACGTCAAGATCTCGGCGGTCAGGGCTGCATCGGTTTCAGCCTGGGTGGAGCGCCCGACCGGCCCGGCTGCGACGGACGCATCGCCGCCCAGCGTGAATTTCGTCGAAAGAAGGCGGTCCATGCCCTTCTGATTCATGACCAGCATGAAAACGTCCGTCTCGGATCCGCCGATCTGGAAGCCGAAGCTTCCACCCTCGACGCGGATGGAACCCGGCGCGGTCCACCCCACGCCTCCCGAGCGGCGGCAGCTCACAAATCCCTTGCCATACTTGGCGCCGACAATGAACGCGCCCTTCTTCAGGCCGGGAACGATCACGATGCACTGCGCCCGGCTGAGGAGGTCCTGCGGAATCGATTTATCCGGAATGCCCATGACTTCCTTGAAGGATTCGGCGGCGGCCTGTAATCGTTCGGGAGCTTCGGCGGCAGACAGGAAACTGGCGCCGAGAATTGCGGCGGCAATCAAACGGATCGGGCTGAACTTCATCAGGTTCCTCCACTTCAAAAAAGATGTGGTGCTTAGTAAGCATCATCGCACAGGATGCGAGGCGATCCCATACAGTTTGCAATCGAATTTGCGCAGGTTAAGAACGATTCTATCTTCGCAGCGGAATGGTCCACAGGTAAAGCTTCTTGCTGAAGTAGCCATCATCGCCCGAATCCACCGTAAACTCTTTTTCAGGCTTCCAATCGCCCATATCGAACGTGTTCGAGACGACGCGGGTGCCGACTCGCAACTCATCCAACAGCTTGGGGCGGAGCCGCGCGTTCACGCTGGTCAGCAGAAACAGCGTGACGACAGTCGCCTCGCGGATATTCGCTTTGAACAGATCGTTTTCCTCGAAGCGGACCAGGTGTTCCACACCCGCTTTCTTGGCGTTTTCATTGGCCTCGCGGATGCGCTGCGGATCGATATCGATTCCCACGCCGCGCGCGCCATAGAGCTTGGCCGCGGTGATCACGATCCGGCCGTCGCCGCATCCCAGATCGTAAACGACGTCTTTATCCGTGACTTGGGCCAATTTCAGCATGGCTTCCACGCCGGCTTGGGTGGTGGGCAGGTAGGGAACCTCCGGCGCTTGCCGCGCTGGCGGAGCAGCCGGCTGGGCGGACGCGGCCGATATAGCCAGGAATACGCCTGCCAGCGGGATCCATATGGTTCGGAGAGTAAATCGCATGGCGGACCTCCAGTGCACCTCCCCCATCCTACCTATTCAAAACCGCGATTTCATCCGATTGACAATCCGATAGTTCACAATAGTAGCGAGGGAGCTTCCGTGACACTTGCGGGCTTTTTCGGCTGGCCGACGCGACTGAACGGCGCGGGGCCTCGCAACCCGACTCGCGCCGCGCGCAAGGCCATTGCGCTGTGCCGCAACCTGCTTTCGGAACGCGGCGAAGTCTCGGGCACCTTGCTCGCAAGCGAGGCGCTGGCGGCGTATCAGTCCCTGGACGAAATTTCCCGAACCGGATTCTTCGATCTGCTGGCCGAGGAATTCTCGCCGGACCCCGAGCGGGTCGGGCGCGCGGGCGATGCGTATCGGACGAATCCCTCGCCGGAGAATCTGCTTCGCTTACAAGCCGCCGTGGAATCGCCGCGCGAGGAACTGTTCCGGAGGCTGAATCTTGCGCCCGGCGGCACGCGCGTGTTGGTTGAATTGCGCGGGCGTCTGTTGCGGAAAATGGATCAAAATCCGCAGTGGGAACCCGTGGTGGCCGATCTCGAACGCTTGCTGACGGCGTGGTTCAACCGCGGCTTCCTGGAGCTGCGCCGGATTGACTGGCGCACGTCGGCCATCGTGCTGGAGAAACTGATCCGGTATGAGGCGGTTCACGAAATCCAGGGCTGGAACGATCTGCGCCGCCGGCTCGAAGCCGACCGCAGGTGCTACGCATTTTTCCATCCGGCGCTTCCCGAAGAGCCGATCATCTTTATCGAAGCGGCGCTCACCCGCGGGATGACGGAAAAGGTTCAGCCGCTGCTCGATCCGGATTCTCCGGTGATGTCGCCCGCGTCGGCCGACTCGGCCATGTTCTACTCGATTACGAACTGCCAGGAAGGTCTGCGAGGCGTACCGTTCGGCAGCTTCCTGATCAAGCGGGTGGTGGAGGATCTTGGCCGCGAGTTCCCGCGCATCCGCAAATTCGCGACCGTTTCGCCCGTTCCGGGATTTCGCGAATGGCTGGCGTCGCAAGCGGAGCTGGCGCCCCTTCACGCCAAACTGGCGCAGCCCAAATGGTGGGAGAACAAGGATCTCTCCGAGCAGCTCCGGCAGGAACTGGTTCCTTTGTGCGCCCGCTATCTGCTGCACGCCAAAAGCGGCCGCGAGCCGCTGGATCCGGTGGCGCGGTTCCATCTTCGCAATGGCGCACGGCTGGAACGGATCAACTGGCTGGGCGATACCTCGGTCGCGGGAATGCAGCGTTCCGCGGGCGTAATGGTGAACTATCTTTACCGGCTCGGCGACCTGGAACGAAACCACGAAACGTATTCGCGCGAGTACCGGATCGCGGCGGCGTCCGAAATCGAGAACCTCGCCAAGCGCGCTGCCCAGCGTCCGGCGGTTGTGGAAAAGTAAGCGCGAAGGCGGCGCCAAGAAGGCTTGCGCTACTGTTTTACGGTCTTCGGTCCATCTGCCGGCGCAGCGAATCCACCCGGCCTTCCGCGCTGAAGAAAATATCTGGCGGAAACCGGCGGTGGGCCAGGATGCTTGCGTAGATCGCCGGGGCATCGTCGCGATCCAAACCGAAGCCGGCCAGGTACTCCATGCGCAAGTTCCGGTCGCGGTTGATGGCCGCTCCCGCGAGCCAGCCCTTCAGATCCGAAGCCCGGCCAGCATACGTGGCGAACAGATCCACGGGCGAGTTGATGCCGACCTCGGCCAGCGACTGGGCCAGTTTGCTGTCTCCGCGATAATCGATCCGGTTTTCCATTGCGTCAAGGTCGATGCGCAGGGGCTCCGCCTGGCCCAGCAGGACCATGTCGTGGCCTTGGCCTTCATAGGTGTTGCCCCACAGCGTGCCGTTCGGAAAGACTTCGAAAAAGGTGGCGAGCGCGCTCTTTACGGCATCCTGATTGGTTTCGAAGAGCTGGATATACACGGTAACGGCGCCGCCCGGATTGAGGCGCCGCTTCATCACCTGGAAGAACTCCTCGGTGTACAGGTTGGCCGCGCCCTTCACCCAGGGATCGAGCGGATCGACGGTGATTCCGTCGAATTTTTCTTTGGATGTGAGCAAGAAATGCCGCCCATCGTCGATGCGCACTTGGACCTTCGGATTGCGGAGAACCTCAAAGTTTGCCTGGCCGAAGTATGCGGAAGCGACTTTGGGCGCCAGCGGCTCGATCTCCACGATGGCTTCCCGCTCCACGTGAGGATCGAGGGACGCCGCACCCGCCGTAATGCCGGCTCCACAGCCGATTACGAGAATCGAGCGCGGATGTGCCGCGGTCAAAGTCGTGAGGTGGCCCAGCATTCGCTGGAGGCGCATGTCGCGCGGAACGGTCGAAGCCTGGATCTTGCCGGCGACATGAAACGTAAGAGCGCCGTTCGGGAACCTCGAGACAGCGACAGACGAGTTCACTCCTTCGCGGGCGTAGACGATCTCCGTTTTGCCGGCCCAGGTGGCCGCATAGCGGCCGTAGGCGATGAGTAGTTTCGACACCGGCGGCACGGTGTAGATACAAAAAACGCCGGCGGAAACGGCGACGATCCAGCGGCGCGGCAACAGCAGCAAAGCGGAGACCGCGGAAAGCGCGATCAACAGTTGCTGCGCGAGCTGCGATCCTAACCAGCCGATCAGAAGCAAGCTTGCAGCGAGCGCGCCGGCGATCGCGCCGAGTGTGTTCGCGGCGTAAACGCCCGCCATGAGCCCGCCCGAATCCGGCTTGCCAGGCGCGGCCGCGGCGAGCGCCAGCGGGAAACTCGCGCCCCAGAGGATCGTAGAGGGCAACAGGGCCCAGAAGGCGCGCGCCAGATCGAGCTCGAAGGTGAACCTGATGTTTTGAGAGATCGAAGGATCGACGGGCCAGTACGGCAGGGACGCGGATAGGGCGTACGCGGTCCAGGCGATCGCCCCGGCGAGGAGCAACTGGCACCCGCCGAGCGCAGCTCGCGGGCGCGCGATGTACCGGGATAGCAGCGATGCCGCACCGCTTCCGATGCCGAGCCCGAGAAGGAACACCGCCAGGATGATCGAGAGCGTGTAAACCGAGGCTCCAAGCAACAGCCCGAGCGTGCGCGTCCAGATCGCCTCGGCGGCGAGCGCGCAGAATCCCGATAGCGCGATCGCGACATAGACCAATCGATCCGTGCTAGGAGCTCCGCTAGGTTGAGCTGCGGCGGTCATGGAGCGGGCTTGCCCAGCCATCGCAAGAATCACCGCCAGAAGCGCCATCGCGGCATTCACCGCCGCTCCAACATACGTTGCGGCGGCCACATCGTACGCGCGCAACAAATAGAATCCCGCCAGCAGAGATCCGAGCACTGCTCCTGAGATGTTCGCGCCGTAAAGAAGTCCAAGCGCCGCAGCCCCGGTCGTCTGGCGGGCGAGAGCGGGCAGAGTCGCGCCCATCAGCAGCGTCGGAGGCAGCAGGCAAACGACCGCGACGGCGCCGCGCGGCAGGAAGCCGTTCCAACCGGAACCGGTCCAGCTCGTATAGACGCGGCCCGCGAGCGGAATCAGGAACAAGGCCAGGATTCCGAGCACGCCGATGCCGGTTTCGATCGCGGCGTACGCGCGCAACGGATGGCGCGCAACGGAAACCGCGCGCGGAAACACCAGGCTGCCGAGACACATCCCACCCATGAACGTGGCCAACACGATGCCCAGCGAAACCGCCGTCGAGCCGATCGCCAGTTCGAGAAGCTGGAACCAGACGATCTCGTAGATGAGCGCGGCGGCGCCGCTTCCGAAGGAGAGCAGAAGAATGACGACGAACAGCGGACGCGTGGCGGCTTTCCCGGTGGAGATTACTTCTTGGCCGCCTGTTCTTCCCGTCGCGATCCCACGAGGATTCCAGTCATCCCGTAGTTGCCTTCATGGCATGCGGAATCGAAGATCATCTGACGGCGGTCATCGGTCTTTCCCATCTCGATGAGCACGGTCCAAGGTTTGGTCCAGGTCTTGGGATCGTCGAAGGTGACCTCGCGCTTCAGGTTATTCGCGTCGACGCGGGTGAAGCGCTCGATCATCTTATACGTTTCGATGTTCGATCCGCGGAAGCCTTGAGAAAAGTTTGTTGTTTCCACCACCAGGGTGTTGCCCTCCCAGTGGCCGCGCGAATCGCCCAGATAAAACTTGAGCGTCGCGGGCGGGTGCGGCCGTCCATCCATAAAAATGGTGCGGTTGCCGCCGCCGGCATGATCGTCTTCCATGTAAATCGCCATGGATTTCGGGGATTGTACCACCTGCATCACCGTGCCCTGCGCAAACGCCGTGTTGAGCGGCAGGAACGGCATGGGAACGCCCAAGCAGCGCGGCGACTGCGCCACCGTTTCCGGATTATCGTTCTGGCCCGAAGCGCCGCGTCCCACGCCACCTGCTCCGCGACCAAATTGGCCCCGGCCGCCGCCCGCACCGCCATTGACGAGCGGCGGAATCCTCCCATCGGGAGGATCGATGATCATCGAGGTCCGCTTGCCGGTTCTCAGAATCGAGTTGAAGACCGCATTATAGGCTCCGCTGACATCCTGGACGCCGGAGGAGCGTGCATTGCGCCCCGGATCGATGCCTTTCTTGGCATCGGCCGCGGCCACTTCCTGGTCGGTGAGGAATTCCTTTCCGGCATTGGCGGCCGAACGCTCCAGAGGAACGTCATAGAGGACGAACCAGGTGCCTTGCAGATCAGGATCGCCCCAGGGCGTTCGCAGAGGACCCGCTTTGGCGGCGCCCGCATTTTTCGCCGCAGCGGATTTAGAGGCGGTCGCCTTGGAGCTGGCTTTGGATTTCGGTGCGGCTGGTTGATTCTGGCCTGAGACGGAGACCGCGGGCACCAAGGCGAGAGCGCCCGCCGCCGCGAAAATCAGAACCAGATGCCGCTGTCGCATCGCTTCGAAGAGAATAGCACTGCTGGGTCTGACGGTCAACGTATCTATGGCAAGTACTCTGGGCACTCGGAACACACAGGAGTCGGGATGAGTGAGTACTTGACAGGCTCAGAGGATGAAGAATAGTATAGGCACAATCGGCGAGGGGTCTCCAGGGCTTGCCGAATTCAGAAATTTCGGAAGGGGGCAGTCATGCAAAAGTGTTTTCCGGCGCTCGTGGTCCTATTGCTGGCATCCACAATTACGTTTGGCCAGGTCGGGAATGGCACGATTACAGGCACGGTTACGGACCCAGCGGGCGCCGTGGTAGCGGGAGCGGCCGTGGAAGCCAAGAACACGGCGACAGGCGTGGTCTACTCCGGGGTTACCACCAGCACCGGCAACTATGCGGTCACGAATTTGCCGGTGGGAAGTTACGACCTGACGATCAAGACACAAGGCTTTAAGGTCTACACGCACACTAACCTGGCCGTGGCGGCAACGCAGGTCCTGCGACAGGACGCCACGCTCGAGGTGGGCAGCGCGACCGAATCCGTGACGGTCACCGCAGAAGCGACCCTGCTCAAGACTGAATCCGGCGACATGACCCATAACATCGCAGTGGACACCCTGAGCGAGCTTCCTTTATTGGGCATCGGAACTGCCAACTCAGGCACCAGTGGCGTGCGGAATCCCTACAACTCGCTCCAAATGCTGCCGGGCATCAGTTCATACGCCAGCAGCGGAACCTTCACACTCAACGGCCTGGGCGCCGCTTTCCAGCTTACCGAAACGATGCGCATAGAAGGCCAGGATGCGACCTCGCGCATCTTCGGCAATTACGACTATACGCAAATGGGCCAGCCCAGCGTGGATTCGATCCAGGAAATTGCGTATCAGACGAGCAATTACGCGGCGGAGTTCGGGCAAGCGGGAATCGCGGTCATCAACATGACCATGAAGTCGGGGACCAATCAATATCACGGCAGCGGCTACGACTACTTCGTGAACGAGGACCTGAACGCCGGGAATCCTTTCAGCAGGACCGCGGATGGCGAGCCGGGGAAGTACCGCCCGCGCAACCGCCGCAACGATTTCGGCGGAACTCTGGGCGGGCCGATCGTCATTCCCAAAATCTACAACGGGCACGACAAGAGCTTCTTCTTCTTCAACTACGAGCAATTTCTGGAGACCACGCAGTACGGGTTCACCGATACCGTCCCGACGCCGGCTTATCTCAACGGCGATTTTTCGGCAATCTCGCCGAACGGGACGTGCAGCCTTTGTTCCGCGATCGGCGTTCAGACCACGGCATTGCCCGCGAAAGACGCGCTCGGCAGGCAGTTATTTGCGAACACGATTTATGACCCCCGCTCGCGCAATGTGACCGCAGGCGGTCTGGGATATGCGGATCCATTCCCGGGGAATCGCATCTCCCCGAGTTTGTTCGATCCCACCACTGTGAAAGTGGAAGCTCTGCTGCCCAAGGCGCAGAATTCCAACCTGGTTGGCAACTACAGCGCGATCGTTCCGGGACAACGGTATTCGGCGATTCCGTCGTTCAAGCTGGATCACAACCTCTCTTCGAAGGACCGGCTATCGTTCTTCTGGTCCAGGATCAACACCGAGAGCCAGATCTCGGCTCCCCTGGGAAATGCGGATGGGTTGCCGCTCAATATCGGCGCTTATCGCGGAACTTTCATTCCTACCTACACGACACGTCTGAACTATGACCGGACAATCACGCCGACCATCCTGCTGCATTTGGGCGCGGGCTACTATCACACCAGCTTTGCGGATCGTGCGCCGGTTCTGAATTTCGACCCGGCGTCGCTCGGGCTCACCGGTTTCCTGATTCATCGCCATTTTCCGCGGTTCACAGGAATGTGCGCGCAGGGATTCGGATTTGGCGCGGCTCCCTGCGTCGGCCCCCTGGGTGGGATGCAAAACCTCGGGACCAATATCCAGTCCCAGAACTATGAGGAAAAACCCAGCTTCACGGCGAATGCAACCTGGATCCGGGGAAACCACTCCTATAAACTGGGCGGAGAATTGTATCTCGAGCAGGTCTACACCGGAAGCTTTTCCTCGGTCACGCTGACCACTGGCACGAATGCGACGGACCAGCCCTTCATCCCTACCGGCAGTCTGAACGGTCAAACCCTGGGCTTCGGCTACGCGAGTTGGCTGCTGGGCGACTACAACTCCACGCTTCAGAGTCCCCAACTCAATTACCGGCGCGGGAACCAGCAGTGGGGATTGTTTTTACAAGATACGTGGAAGATCACCCGCAAACTGACCTTGGATTACGGTATTCGTTGGGACTACGCCACTCCGTATCATGAGCAGTACGGCCGACAGGGCCAGTTTGATCCTACCGCGCCGAATCCCAATGCTGGCGGGCATCCGGGAGCGACCCGGTATGCTACGACGTGTAATTGCCCGTTCTACCAGCCGACCTATCCGTACGGAATCGGTCCTCGGATCGGTGTGGCGTACCAAATTAATCCGAAGACAGTCCTGCGCGCCGGTTGGGGAGTCACGTACCAGTTTGTGGGAGCAGATGCCGGTGGCATCGTCAGCACCAATGGCGCGTATCCTTTGGCGGGTATCAATTCTTTCGTGAATATCCAGACGCCCGGGTCGATCGTGCAGCCGGCCTGGCCGGTCACAGACCCGAACCGCTATCCGGTGTTGGGAACCGTTGGCGGTGGGGCGGGAACCGTTCCGGTTATGCCGGACGCTAACCAGAATCGTCCGCCACGCATCAATCAGTGGAGCGTCGGCATCCAGCGGGAGATCACCAGGGACTTTATTGTGGAAGCGTCATATGTGGCAAACCGCGCGGTCTGGATCAACGGCGCCGGCCCGCTCGGATTTCTGAGCCAGATCTCGGCTGAGAAATACGCGAAATACGGCTTATACCCCTACCCTGGAACCGGCCCGGCAGGATACAACAACGATGCCGACCGCGCCCTTTTGCTCCGCCCGATCAACAGTGTCGAGGTCCGGTCCAGACTGGGGAATGCGCTTCCGTACGCCGGATTCCCAGGTACGACGCTCCAGAGCGCCCTGTATCCGTTCCCGCAGTTTGGGGCGCTCGGACCCACGGGATCCCCGACTGGCAACAGCAAGTATGACTCCCTGCAAATCAAGGCGACCAAGCGCTTCTCGCACGGGCTCCAGGCTAGCGGTGCATATACCTGGGGCAAGGGTTTCACGAGACCCACTCCCCAGGACTTCTTCAACCCCGACGCGAATCCGTGGGCGTTGCAGCAGATTCCGCCGCAGACGTTGACGTTCAATTTCACCTACACCATTCCCAAGTTCAATGCCGAAAGATCCGCGACCAAAATCGTGAACCAGATCACGAGGGACTGGGAGTTCGGGTTCTTCGCCTCGTATCAAAGCGGCATTTTCTTGACGCCGCCCAACAGCACGACTGCGAATTTCCTCACCAGCCAGGATATCCGCGTTCCGGGCGAACCGCTGTACCTGAAGGATATTAACGATATCCACAGCTACAATCCATACACGGACGTCGTGTTGAATCCCAAGGCGTGGAAGCAGTTGGATCCGAACAGCGTTGGACCGGCCACCAGCACGCTTTACAGCGACTTCCGCGGCCCTCGCTGGCCACGAGAAAATGGGAACCTCGGCCGCCATTTCAAGATCAAAGAACGGTTCGACTTCTATATCCGCGGTGAGTTCGTAAACGTGTTTAATCGCACCATATTGCCCAATCCGTTTACTACGAATCCGCAAATCAATCCCACGCGCGGTGCGGGTGGTGGAACGATCCTTACGAACGGCTTCGGAGTGATCAACGTTTACAACGCGCCCGGCACGGCGCCGGCGGTAAGCTCGTCGTTTACGCCGCTGCTGGGCCGCACCGGCACGGTGATCGCCCGTCTCACGTTCTGAGTCAGACGGAACTCGAATTCAGTGCACGCCTCCGTCCTAATCCGGGCGGAGGGCTCGTTTTCAGGGATTGTGGTGCGCTTCGGCTTTCACCGCGCCGGTATCGCTGCCCGGAACCAGAGATCCTTCAGCGAACGGATTGCCGCGAAATAGTCGTCCACCTCATCCGGTTTCACCACGAATGCGGCGGCCTGGAGCTCATAGGCGCGCTGAATCTCAGCCTGGCTTCCATTGCCGCTCACCATCACGACCGGAATGCTCCTGAGCTCCGGGTCTGCTTTCATCGACTCTAAAACCTGCAGTCCGTCCATCTTGGGAAGGTTCAGATCCAGGACCACCAGATCAGGCCGGGGAGCTTCCCGGTATTCGCCGATACGCTTGACGAAGTTCACGGCCGCTTCGCCGTCGCCAACGCAATGCACTCGGTTGGGAACCAGTTCATCCCGGAACGCGGCCACCGTTAAATTGAGGTCGAATTCGTTATCCTCTACCAGCAGGATTTCTACTCGGCGGTAAGGGAACTGCGTTCCTGCCATTTGTTACTAGGGATCGCCCTAGCCAATCGACTGTTTTCGAATTTTTTTCGAGCGTTCGGAAACTCGAAAACGGCGCATTGACACTCTTTCAGCAATGGCATACGATCCCTAAATCGCCGCCAGCTTCAGGAAGGGATGGGCGAGGGGCAACCGGGGTGAACTATGCGCCATTTGTGTTTGTTAGCCGCTCTATCACTGTGCGTTTCCGAGGTGTACGCTCAAACCGCAACCGGCACTATAACGGGGACTATCTCCGACCCTGCGGTAGGGTGCTCAGCACGGAAACCGCGGCCGTGATACCGCTCTAAGGAGCTGCAACCGGGAACCGAGGACTACACAGGCCTGGGCCTGATCAACGACGTCTTCAAGCGCGATAACCAGCGCCCTCCGGACGGAAGGTACACCAGCGGCTTCGGAACGATCAACACCACGGGTGTGATCTCCGGGGAGGTCGGGGCACGCTCCTGGCGCGCTTCACCTTCTGACCCTGATCCGGTATTATCGAATCTGCTAAGTAACTCGCGAACAACGGAGGCCGGTGCGAGCAAGTTCCTGCCTTGCTTCGAGGGCCGCACCGGCCCCTGTTCGCGTATCCTGTTCGCTTATAAGGAGCGCGATCATGCCGGATCAAATCAGCCGTAGAGAGACGTTGCGCCGCGGGTTGGCGGCGACCAGTTTTTTGGCGCTGTTGCAGGAATTGCCTGTGCCCGCGTTGGCCCAGGGCGAAACGGACGTTCCGTTCACGGATCTCCCGGCGAACTTCAATCCGGGCGGAAATCCCGGCGCGGCGACGCGCCAGTTCGATATCCGCAAGATCGACGGCCTGCTGACGCCCAAGGACCAGTTTTTCACAACGCAGCACTTTGCGAAGCCGGCCATCGATGCGGCCACCTACAAACTGAAGTTCAGCGGCATGGTGAACAAACCGGCGGAATTTTCCCTCGCCGAGTTGAAGGCCATGAAGCCCGTGGAACTCGTCAACGGCTTCGAGTGCTCCGGGAACAGCCCGCGCGCGATCCAGGGTTTATCCTCTTGCGGCAAGTTCACCGGCGTCCGGCTGAACTCGATTCTCAAGCAGCTCGGCGTGCACCCGAAAGCGCGCGAAGTGGTCTTCTTCGGCTACGACCACGGCCCGGCGGACGTCGCCTTCCGCCAGCAGACGCTCAAGCTCGATCAGCAATTCGGCCGCAGCGTCACGCTCGAAAACGCGATGAAGAACGAGCCGATGCTGGCCTATGCCATGAATGGCGAACCTCTTACCCAAAATCAGGGATTCCCGGTGCGATTGATCATGCCGGGCTGGTACGGCGTGGCGAACGTGAAGTGGCTCGCCGAGGTGCATCTCCAGGAAGACCGCTATCTCGGCAACTACCAGGCCCGCTGGTATCGGACCATCTGGGGCGAGGGCGGCAGCGGCGACGTGAGCGATCCGAACACGCAGTTCGTGGAAACCGAAGTCACCCGCATGCGCCCCAAGTCGGTGATCGCCCGCGTGCGCAAGAGCGGCGACGCCTACCAGGTGCTGGGATTCGTCCTGAACGACGGGACGCCGCTGAAATCCGTCGAGGTGCAGATCGACAACGGCCCGTGGCAGAAGGCGGCGCTCGATTCGGGCAATTCGCAATATTCCTGGAAGCTGTTCACGTATCGGTGGGAAGGGGCGACTCCCGGCGACCATACGCTGGTTTCGCGGGTAACCGACGCGAACGGCGTGATGCAGCCGACGGCCGCCGAACTCACCAAAATCAAGAAGACGTTCCTCGAGGACAATTCGCAGTTCCCGCGCAAGATCAAAATTTCGTAAATGAGGCATCCATGAGCCACAAATCACTGTTAGCGGGATTCGCCGCTGTCCTCACGATGGGCATTGCGGTCGTTTCGGCGCAATCCCAAGTCAAGAAACAGACGGTGGAGGGGATCACCAATTTCGCTCAGGTGGAGACAACCGTCGCCTGCGCGGGAGCCGTGAAGCCATCCTCGGTAGCCGCCATCAAGAAGATGGGGTTCGCATCCATCATTAACCTGCGGTTGGATACCGAAAAAGGCGCGGAGATCGATGCGGAAGCGGCGGCGGCTAAGGCCGTAGGCATCCACTTTTTTCACCTGCCGCTGGATGGAAATGCACCCGATCCGGCCGTGGCCGATCGCTTCCTGAAGACGATCACCGAGGCCGGCAACCAGCCTGCCTTCATTCACTGCGCCAGTGGAAACCGAGCCGCGGCGATGTGGCTGATCAAACGCGTCTTGGTCGACAAGTGGGACAGCGATCGTGCGCTGGAGGAAGCTTCGCAGCTCGGCTCGATGAGCCCGGCGATGAAGACCTTCGCGCTCGACTATATCCAGGCGCACAAAAAGTAAGGCGCAGGGAACCGGGGTGCCTCAATGAAGATGAAAGCTGCTTTCTTTGTGCTCACGTCCGCGCTGCTGCTGGCTCTGGCGGCGGTCTCGCAAACCCCGGCCGGCCCGAAGCATCACGCCGTGTTCCAACTCAGCGAGCCGGAAGGAGAGGATTGGGGAGCGCTGATTCGCCACGTCAACAACATGCGCACTGCGTTTGAGAAAGACGGCGGCGTCGAGATCGAGGTCGTGTTCTACAGCGCCGGACTCAATATGCTGCGCAAGACCAACACAGCCTATGAGCAGCCGCTGAAGCAGCTCGCCGACAAAGGCGTGACGCTTGCCGCTTGCCAGAATGCGATGCGCGCGATGAACGTCAAGACCGAAGACTTGTTCCCGTTCGCCAAGCAAGTGGATTCGGGCGTGGCCGAGCTGGTGCGCAAGCAGGAGGCCGGCTGGGCTTACATTCACTAACGGCGTCGTTGAGAGAGTCTCCGACGCGGCGCGCACGAGTGCCTGCGCCACATGTGCGCATCGTTCACGCGGCCTGGCGGCTTGGGGACTCCGGCTTGGGGCTCGGAACCTGATCCTTGACTCCGGCTTTCCGGAGCAACCACATCATCGGGCACCAGTTGGTAAAGCCGGACTGGAACAGGTTCAGTCCAACAAACGCGGTGAACAGGTAGAACCACTGGCTCACCCAAAATCCGAGCGCGAGGCTCGCCAATACAAATGCGCCTCCGATCAGGCGCAGATAACGTTCGACGGTCATGGTTGCGATCTCCTTTTTTGGTTGAACAGATAAAAAAGTACCGGCACGGTCATACGCGAAAGCAGCAGCGAAGCGATTTCGCCCGCCATCAGTGCGATCGCCAGTCCCTGAAAAATCGGGTCGAATAGAATCACGGTGGAACCCACCACCACGGCCGCGGCGGTCAGCGCCATGGGGCGGAAGCGCACCGCGCCCGCGTCGATCACGGCTTGGCCGAGCGGAAGGCCCTGCTTGAGCCGCAGCTCGATGAAATCGACCAGGATGATCGAGTTCCTGACGACGATGCCTGCGCCCGCGATGAAGCCGATCATGGAAGTCGCCGTGAAAAATGCGTGCATGGCGCTGTGCGCCGGGAGAATCCCGACCAGCGAAAACGGAATGGCCGCCATGATCAGCAGCGGCGTCAGGAACGATTGGAACCAGCCGACCACGAGCGCGTAAATCAGAATCAGCACGGCGGCGAAAGCGATCCCCAGGTCGCGAAACACTTCGTAGGTGATGTGCCACTCGCCGTCCCACTTCATCGAGTATCTTTCGGGATTCGAAGGCAACGAGGCCATGTGCTGCTCAATCTGATAGCCTTCCGGAATTTTGATCTTGTCGATTTCCGGGCCGAGCTTGAGAATCGCGTACACCGGGCTCTCCATCGCGCCGGCCACGTCGGCCGTGACGTAAGTCACCGGCAGCAGATTCTTGTGGTAAATGCTTTTGTCTTCGACCGTGTTGCGAACCCGCACGATTTCGCTGAGTGCGACCGTGCGGCCGTTGCGGCCAACGAGCTTCAGGCCCTGCATGCTTCGCCAGTCGGAGCGCGTGGCGCGGTCCAGGCCCAACGTCAGCGGCACGTCTTCTTTTTCGACAGGATCGTGGAGCAGGCCGGCGGCGTAACCGGAGGAAGCCAGCCGCAGCGTGCGCGCGACATCGTCTTCGGAGATTCCGCTCAGCGCGGCTTTCTCTTCGTCCACGGCCAGGCTGTATTTCGGCTGATCGCTTTCGACGTACCAATCGACGTCGACTACGCCGTCGGTCTGCTTGAAGAGATCGCGGATTTGCCTCGCCAGGGCGATGCGTTCCTCCAGATTCGGCCCATACACTTCCGCGACCAGCGTTTCGAGCACCGGAGGACCCGGAGGCACTTCGGCGACCTTGATGCGCGCGCCGTACCGCGCAGCGATCGCCTGAAGCCGGTTGCGCACCTGCTTGGCGATTTCGTGGCTTTGCAGCTCGCGATCGCCCTTGGATTGGAGGTTCACCTGGATATCGGCGACGTTCGGCCCGCTGCGCAGATAGTAGTGCCGCACCAGACCGTTGAAGTTATAAGGCGAGGCAGTGCCGGCGTAGGTCTGGACGTTGATGACTTCGGGTTGCTTCAGCGTTTCTTCGGCCAGCGCCTGCGCCACGCGCGCCGACTCCTCGAGCGTGGTGCCGTTGTCCATATCAATGATCACCTGGAATTCGCTCTTGTTGTCGAAGGGCAGCATCTTGACTTTGACCAGGCCGAAATAGAAGGAGGAGACGGAACCGAGCAGAAGGAGGACGACGCTCGTAAGGAATCCCCAACGCACCAGAGGGCGATGCAGCAGTGCGGTCATGACCCGCCGGTAGACCATGGTCATCCTGCTTTCGCGAAATTCGTGGCCGTGCCCGGTGCGGTGTTGCAAGATCCGGATCGCGGCCCAGGGCGTGACTAGGAACGCGACCATCAGGGAGAACAGCATTGCCGCACTCGCGCCGATGGGAATCGGGCGCATGTAGGGGCCCATCAGGCCGCCGACGAACGCCATCGGCAGAATCGCGGCGACCACGGCCAGCGTGGCGAGAATCGTAGGGTTGCCGACTTCGTCCACGGCTTCCACGGCCACATCCATCCGCGGGCGGTTTTGATTCTCAGGCAGGCGCCAGTGCCGGGCGATGTTCTCCACCACGACGATGGCGTCGTCCACCAGGATGCCGATAGAGAAGATCAGAGCAAACAGCGTGATCCGGTTCAGCGTGTATCCGTAAAAGTAGAAGACCGCGAGCGTCAAAGCCAGCGTGACCGGAATCGCCAGAAAAACGATCCACGATTCGCGAAAACCCAGCGTCAGCGCGATCAGCAGGCTGACCGAAACCACGGCGATCAGCATGTGATACAGCAGCTCGTTCGATTTCTCCTTGGCCGTCTCTCCGTAGTGCCGCGTGATCGTCATTTCGACGCCGGACGGAATCACGGTGCCGCGCAACGGCTCCAGACGGCGCAGGACGTCTTCGGCGACGGTCACGGCGTTCGTGCCGCGGCGCTTTGAAACGGCGATCGTAACCGCCGGCTGAAATCCGTGGCCGTCGGAGAACCGGACGTAACGGGACGGCTCCTCGCCGCCATCGGTGATCTGCGCCACGTTGCGCACCAAGATTGGCTTGTCGTTCGCCACGCCCGCGACCACGCTGCCTACATCCTCCGCGGTGCTGAGGAACTCGCCGGTCTCGATCCGCAGCTCGCGATTGGCGGATGCGAATTCGCCCGAAGGCAGCCTGCGGTTGGATACGCCCAGGGCTTCGGCGACTTGGAGCGGCGCGAGATTGTACGCGGCCAGCTTCGCCGGATCCAGATCCACGCGGATTTCGCGGCGCTCTCCCCCGATAAGCGCCACGGCTGAAACGTCCGGAGTCTGCTTGATCGTGTCGTGCACTTGCGCGGCGACGCGGCGCAGCTCGAAGTCGCCGTATTGCTTGCTCCAGAACGTCAGCGCCAGGATGGGGACATCGTCGATGGAGCGCGGCTTCACCAGTGGCGGCGAGGCTCCGGGCGGGATCAGATCGAGATTCGCGCTCAGCTTTTGGTTCAGGCGGACGATGCTTTTCTCTTCGTCCTGTCCGACCAGGAAGCGGACGATCGCCGTGGACATTCCCGGGCTGGAAGTTGAGTAGATGTACTCAACGCCCGGAATTTCCCACAGCAATTTTTCCATGGGTTTGGTGATGCGCTCTTCCACTTCACGCGCGGATGCGCCGGGCATCTGCACGAATACGTCCACCATCGGAACGGTGATTTGCGGTTCTTCCTCGCGTGGCAGCCGCCAGACGGCGAACGCGCCGACCAGCAAAGATCCAGCGATCAAGAGAGGCGTCAGCTTCGAATCGATCCACGCGCGGGCCAGCCGGCCCGCGATTCCCAGGCGCCGGCCGGCGTTCACGGCTGCACCTCGATCCTGGTTCCGTCCGCGACTGTAGCCGGAGAAAGCACCACCGCCTCGCCCGGCTGGAGCCCGGAAAGCACCTCGAAGCGGTCTCCGACGCGCTGGCCGAGAGTGATCAGACGCGTGCGGGCGATTCCGTTTTCGGCGATCGTGACCGATCGCAACTGCCCGCGCTCGACAACCGCTGCGGCGGGAACAGTGAGAATCGGGCGGCTTCCAACCGCGAAGCGCGCGCGGCCGAACAAGCCCGAGCGAATCCCGGCGACGGCCGGCAAGTCGATCTTCACGGTGTTGGCGCGCGAGGCAGGATCCACCGCCGGCACAATTTCCGTTACGCGCCCGTCCAGGGCGCGATCGATGCCGTCCAGCTTGACGCGAACCGCCTGGCCGTTCCGGATGGAGAGGAGCTTCGATTCTTCGACAGCCGCCTCCAGACGGTATGCTCCGTCACGCTCGATCGTCAGGAGCGGAACACCCGGAGCAGCGAGCACACCGGGCTCGACGGACTTGGCCGTGACCAGGCCCGCGAACGGCGCGGTGATTTCCGCGAACCCCAGGGAGACCTGTGCCGATCGAATTTCTTCTTCAATCTGGGCCGCCTTCGCGTCGAGCTGCGCGCGGCGCGCCTGCATCATGTCATAGTTCGCCTGGGCGGCCTTCCGTTTCCCGGAGACCTCGTCGAATTCCTGATCGGAAATCGATTGCTTCTGATACAGCTCGTTGTAGCGTTGGAACGTGCTTTGCGCCAGGTCGAGGTTGGCTTTGGCGGCGGCGACGGCGCTCTCGGCCTCGGGGATCGCGTTTCGAATCTCCTCGCGCGCTGCGAGGGCGCGCCGCATCGAGGCTTCCAGGTCGCGGTTATCGAGCGAGACCAGCGTTTGCCCCTCGCGAACCCGGTCGCCGACTTGCACTTTCACGCCCCGGACGTAAGCCATCAGCCTGGAGGAAATCACGGCCGAGACCCGCGCCCGGACCGTTCCCGTGGCTTCATAGAGTTCGGGCGATGACTGTGCCGCGGCGGGCTCCACACGCACGCGAACCGCAGGACTCGGCGGCGCCAGGCTGCCGTTTGGAGGCGCTTCGCCACAGCCGGCTAGCCACAAGACAGAGAAGAATGTTGCTGCGTAAGTCTTCTTCATTTCAGGACCTCCGAGTCCGGGGTCAAGGTGCCCGCCGCCAGTTCGAGCGCCGCCGCTGCGATTCGCTGATCGTGCACCGCCTCAAGCTGCCGGGTCTGTGCATCGAGCAGCGTGGTTTCGGTGCGGAGCAGTTCGGTGACGGTGCTCAAGCCCGCTGCATAGCGGTTCTGCGTGATCCGCAGGCTCTCTTCCGCCTCGGCTACGGTCGCCCGGGCGACTTCGATTCTCTGCTGCGCGGCATTCAGATCCGCGAACGCTCTGCGGATCTGCAAGCGGACCGCGGAGTCCACTTCCTTCTCCCGAGCGGTAGCGCGTTCGAGTTCCGCGACAGCGGCTTCGGTACGGGCTTTATCGGCGAACCCGTTGAACAGATTCCATTTCAGTCCGACTGAGACCAGCCAGTTCGCCCCACCCCGATCATAGAACCGCTGGCGATCGGCCTCGAAGGCTCCGTGCGCAATCACCTGCGGAAGGAAATTGCTGCGCGCCGACGCCGACTGATTCTCGGCCAGGCTCTTGGCGATTCTCGTCATTCTGGTCTCGGGACGTTCCTGCATTGCGTTCGCCTCATATTGTGCGAGCACGGCCGCAGCGCTCGGGAGAGCCGCGAACTCCGTCGTCAGGGCATGAGGGGTATCGAGCGGGAGACCCAAAGCGTCGTTGAGCGCTGCACGGGCGACTTCCAGATCCGCCGCTTTTCGAATTTGCTGCTCGCGGACCGAAGCCAGATGCACCCGGATGGACAGCACATCGCTATCCGTCGAAAGACCCGCAGAACGGACGGACTGAGCGCGCTCCAAGTCTGCTTCGGCAGACCGCGCGGCTTGATCGGCTACCTTGACCTGCTCGGCGCTGAGCAAGGTTCCGTAGTAGGCGCGCACCACGGATTGGATGACCTGCATCCGGGCGCCGCGGCTGGTTTCGTCGGCCATTTCCTTGGCCAGGGTTGCTCCGCGCACCGCGTGCTTGACTTGCCCGGCATCGTAGAGGGTTTGGTCGGCGGTAACCAGAGACTGGAAATTGTTGAGAAAATCGGGCCGGTTCAGGGGCCCCACGAGGAAATTTTGCTCGCCGAACTGGTGCTGGGTGAGCAGCGACGAGAACACGAATACCGGGTTATTGCTGCGGGCCCAGGATTCGGAGTAGTTCACTTTCGGCAAAAACCCGGCGCGGGCTTCCTTCACTTGGGCTCCCGCCGCGTTTACCGCCGATTGCGATGCAGCGATTGCTTTGTTGGTATTGAGCGCCAGGGCAACTGCGTCTCTTAGCGCAAGCGGCGCCGGGGGTGCGTCCTGCCCCGCAGCAACAACCGCCATAACAGGCAGTAAGAACAAGAGTTTCATGAGTCTCGCTACTCAAAGATGCAATCGGTTCCCCATCGGTGACCGGCGGAACGACACGTGCAAACGTGAGCATGGAGGTCGTTATGCGAATTCGGAAATCCATAAGCACGGTTCTCGCTATCATCTGCCTGGCGGCAGTTCCCCTTCTCCAGGCCCAGCGGGGCAAGGGCACGGGCAGGATGTACAACCCGGCTACGGAGGCCACGATCAAAGGCAGCATCGAAAGCGTGGACCAAGGCGCCCAAGGAATGATGATGAAGATGGGGATGGGGATGGGTACTCATATCACGGTCAAGACCGCCGAAGGCGACAAACAGGTGATGTTGGGGCCGACGCAGTTCCTCAGCGGTAAAGGATTCACTTTCGCCAAGGGAGATCAAGTCGAGGTGACCGGTTCGAAAGTGACGATGGGCGGTAACGAGTATCTGATCGCCAGGGAAGTGGTCAAAGACGGAAAGACCTTAACGCTGCGCGACAAAAACGGCAAGCCGGAGTGGAGCGGACGTGGAGCAAAGGCTGGCCGCCGGCTAAAACAGCAGTGAATGGAAGGAAGCTTAATGCCGGTTCAGGTCGGTGGATGCAGCGGAGCCGGACTGCCCCAGTACGGGAGCGTTCCAGACCGCGCTCAGAGATTCGCCGACGCTCACCATCATAGCGGTCGTCACGATGATAATGAGCGCCAGCACCAGGACGTACTCTATCAAGTCCTGGCCCAAATCCGACGTCATACATTGACGCAGAAGGCGCATCATTGTTGTTAGGATCGAGAGCGTATTTTACCGCTCGCGTCAAGCAAAGTCTAGTTACGGAAAATTCACCAGCGTAGCGCCAAGAGAGCGATAATAGACAATATGTCTACGGTTACAACCAAGCCTTCCCGGGATGTCTCGCGGCCTTTAAGTGAAAACAAACACCTGCTCCGCTGGGTGGATAAGATGGCGGAACTCACCAAGCCGAAGAACATTCATTGGGTAGACGGATCGCAACAGGAATACGACGCGCTTTGCGCCCAAATGGTTGAAAGCGGGACATTTATCAAGCTGAATGAGGATCTCTGGCCAGGCTGTTATTATGCCCGCTCGGATGCCAGCGACGTCGCTCGCGTGGAGGAGCGCACTTTCATCTGTTCGCTCTCCAAGGATAACGCCGGGCCTACCAACAACTGGGTCAATCCGGTGGAGATGCGCCGCAAGCTCAAGGAACTTTTCAACGGCTGCATGCGCGGACGGACGATGTATGTGCTGCCGTTCAGCATGGGACCGGTCGGATCGCCACTTTCGCAGATTGGCGTCCAGCTTACGGATTCTCCTTATGTGGTTGTAAACATGAGAATTATGGCGCGCATCGGAATGCCGATCTACGCCGAAATCGACAAGGCCGAAACGCGGGTCGTCCCATGCATGCACAGCGTCGGAATGCCGCTGGACCCGGGCGACCGCGATGTTCCCTGGCCCTGCAACGAAGAGAAATACATCGTTCACTTCCCGGAGACCCGCGAAATCTGGTCCTACGGATCCGGTTACGGCGGGAATGCGCTGCTCGGCAAGAAATGCTTCGCGCTGCGCATCGCCTCCAACATCGCTCGCGACGAGGGCTGGATGGCGGAGCATATGTTGATCCTGGGCGTGGAGGACCCGCACGGGGAAAAGACCTATGTTGCCGCAGCCTTTCCGAGCGCCTGCGGCAAGACGAATTTTTCCATGCTGATCCCGCCCCGCGGATTCGAGGGCTGGAAGGTCTGGACCGTGGGCGACGACATCGCCTGGATCAAGCCGGACGCGAACGGCCGCCTGCGCGCGATCAATCCGGAAGCCGGATTCTTCGGGGTCGCGCCGGGAACGTCCGTCAAGACGAATCCGAACGCCATGTCGACGCTGGCGCGCAACACGATTTTCACGAATGTCGCACTGACTCCGGAAGGCGGAGTGTGGTGGGAAGGAATGACGGACGAGCCGCCGGAGGAGTGCATGGATTGGCGCGGGAATCGCTGGACGCCGCAGATCGCCAAGGAAACTGGCGCGAAGGCGGCGCACCCGAATTCCCGGTTTACGGCTCCGGCCTCGCAGTGCCCCACCATCGACCCGGATTGGGAGAATCCGGAGGGAGTGCCGATCAGCGCATTCATTTTCGGCGGCCGCCGCGCGACCACCATGCCGCTGGTTTACCAGGCGTTCAACTGGAGTGGCGGCGTCTACACCGGAGCCACCATGGGATCGGAGACCACGGCGGCCATTGTGGGAACGGTGGGCAAAGTGCGCCGCGATCCGATGGCGATGCTGCCGTTCTGCGGTTATCACATGGGCGACTACTTCCGGCACTGGCTCAAGATGCAGCGCACCCTGAGCGAGACTCCTCGCATCTTCCATGTGAACTGGTTCCGGAAGGATGCCGAGGGCAAGTTCATGTGGCCGGGCTTCAGCGAGAACATGCGCGTGCTGAAGTGGATCGTCGACCGAGCGCGCGGCCGGGCGCTCGCAAAGGAGACGCCTATTGGCTGGATGCCACGCTATGAAGACATCGAATGGGCCGGACTGCCATCGTTCCGCAAGGAACAATTCGAAGCGGTGCAGGCGTTCGACCGCGCAGAGTGGCGCAAGGAAGTTATGGCGCACGAGGAGCTGTTCATCGCGTTGCATGATCATCTTCCTCCCGAGCTGGTCTATGAGCGCGAACTGCTGATTTGCCGGCTGTAACGGCGGTGCGCTACCACGCGCTGGCCTGCGACTACGACGGAACGCTGGCCACACACGGGGCGGTGGATGAATCCATTCTGGAAGCGCTCGGCCGTTTCCGCGATTCCGGTCGCCGGCTCGTTCTCGTCACCGGAAGGGAACTGGATGACTTGCGCCAGGTGTTTCCGCATCTCGGCTACTTTGACCGGGTGGTGGCGGAAAACGGGGCGCTGCTGTATCGGCCTGCCAGCGGCGAGGAAGTGTTGCTCGCAGAGCCTCCGCCTTCCCAGTTCCTTGCAGGCCTGAAAGAACGGAACGTCCGCCCGCTTTCCGTGGGGCGCGTGATCGTCGCCACCTGGGAGCCGTTTCATACGACCGCGCGCGATCTGATCCGGGCGCTCGATCTGGAGTTGCAAGTAATCTTCAACAAAGGCGCCGTGATGGTGCTACCCTTCGGAGTCGATAAAGCGGCTGGCTTGAAGGCGGCGCTAGCCGAGCTCGGTCTTTCCCTCCATCAGAGCGTGGGCATCGGCGATGCCGAGAATGACGAAGTGATGTTGAGCGCCTGCCGATGTTCCGCCGCGGTCGCGAATGCGCTGCAACGGACCAAAGAGTTTGCGGACATCGTCACCACCGGCAGCCACGGAGCCGGGGTCGCGGAGCTGATCGACCGGATTATCGCGACGGACCTGCAAGAAGTGGGTTGAGGCGAAACAAGGCGTCGAGGAACATCTCGACGCGGCACGCCCAAGTCGGTGCTCGTTACTTCCAGGCGAACAGGTGGACCAGATCGATAACCAGGATGGCGACCACCATGGCTTCCAGAAGGAACGCGCGCGCCTGATGGAACTGGTTGACCATGACTTCGTAGAGTTCGCCCGCGATTCGTAATTTTTCGTCTACCAGGGCACGATAGTCCGGAACGCCCACGCGGCTGGCAGCCACACGATAAGCGCGGGCGTAGAACATATCGCTTAAGAATTTGATCGCGTTGTCGGCGCGTTCCGCCAGCTCGCGGACATCCAGGCGCATCGCATTGAGGCGCTCGGCTTCCCCCGCCATTTTCCAGCGGCGCAATGGTCCTCGATGTCCGAGCATCCGGTACACGTCATGCAACACCCGCGTGAGGACCTCGTCATAATGCCGGAATTCAAGTAGCTGGGTGTTGGCGTACTCCAGAAGCTGGATCGTTGGCACCGCGCCTTCGGGAGTATCGTAGACGAACGCTCCCATCCATCCCACCACCAGCAGATCGGAGGGATAGTAGGAAAGAGCCGCCTGAAGCGCGTCGTTCTGTTCCGCTTGGGCCAGGGGAGAGGCCTCTCCGCGGACGATCTGGGCCACGTGCCGTCCGTGTTCGGCCAGCAGGGCTGGCGCGGTCAAGGGCTGTCCCTGCTCGTCCAGCGCTTCGCGGAGCTGAATGATGTAGTAGTCCTCGCTGAGCCAGGAGGAGTAAGGGTCCACGAGCGCTCCGCGAACGCGCTCGATGCAGCCTCGAGCTATTTCCGACGTTCGCCGCTCGAATTCCGGCTCGGCCAGCCAGCGGCTGGCGAGCTTGACCAGATCGTCCCATCCGGCCTCGAAATCCAGTTTCAGTTCGACGCTGACGACGCCGTACTCGAAATACTTGATGCGCGCCTGGAACTGTTCGCCCGAACTCATCGAGACCGTGCCCAAGGGCTGAACGACCGGCGGCCGCTCGAAGCGCACGTAGTCAGGGACAGGATGCTTGAACGTGGGCTCCCGGCGAGGCGGTTCCAATCCCGCCAAGGAGCGCACTTCATCCAGACGGATTTGCTCGCCGACGTCGTAGAGGACCAGCACCCAGAAGGAACCCCGCAGCGGAGGCATATGCTCCAGTCTCACCATGGCGATCCCTCGTTGCAAGGTGAACCAGACTAGCATCAGAGTATGGCTTCCAAGCGGAGACCCGGCGAGTCGCCTTTAGACGTGTTCTTCCGCCCTGAAAACGTCGCGGTCGTGGGAGCCACTGAGCGTCCCGGCAGCGTGGGCCGCGCGATCGTCGCCAACCTTGTGCAGGGTGGCTTTCCGGGTGCGATCTACCCCGTGAATCCGAAGCATTCCACGGTGCTGGGGCTCCGCAGTTATCCGGATCTCACGACTGTCCCGAAACCCGCCGAACTCGCGGTCATCGTGACGCCCGCGCGGACGGTTCCGGGCATCGTCAAGCAGTGCGGCGATGCCGGCGTCAAGGGCGCGATCCTCATCAGCGCCGGGTTCAGAGAAGTAGGGGAGGCGGGAAAGCGATTAGAAGAAGAGGTCTTGAGGGAAGCTCGCCGGGGAGACGTTCGGTTGATCGGGCCGAATTGTTTGGGCGTGATGAGTCCTCACACAAAACTCAACGCCACGTTCGCCAGCGCCATGGCGCGAGCGGGGCACCTTGGACTGCTCAGCCAGAGTGGCGCGATCTGCACGGCCATTCTCGACTGGAGCCAGCAGGAAAACGTCGGTTTCAGCGCCTTCGTATCGGTGGGTTCGATGCTGGATGTCGCCTGGGGCGACCTGATCCTGTACCTGGGCGACGATCCCCACACGCACAGCATCGTGATCTACATGGAATCGATCGCCGACGCCGGAAAATTTCTTTCCGCGGCGCGCGAAGTCGCGCTTTCCAAGCCGATCATCGTGCTGAAACCCGGCCGCACGGAAGCCGCGGCGAAGGCCGCCGCTTCGCACACCGGGGCCCTGACCGGCCAGGATGCCGTACTCGACGCCGCGTTCCGGCGATGCGGCGTGCTGCGCGTGGATACCATCGCGGAGCTGTTCAATCTGGCCGAGGCTCTCGATAAGCAGCCTCGGCCGCGGGGACCGAAGCTGACCGTCGTCACCAACGCGGGCGGCGCGGCCGTACTTGCGGCCGACGCCCTTCTGGGCGCAGGCGGACAACTCGCTCCCTTGTCTCCAGAAACTCTGCGGAAACTCGACGAATTTCTTCCGCCGCACTGGAGCCATCAGAACCCGATCGATATTCTGGGAGACGCGAGCCCGGACCGTTACGCGAAAGCCGTGAGCCTGGCGGCGCAGGATCCTTCTACCGATGGCCTGCTGGTCGTGCTGGCGCCTCAGGCGGTGACCGACCCGGCGGCGGTCGCGGAAAGACTGGCGCCCTTTGCACAGTTGCCCGGGAAACCCGTGATCGCGAGCTGGATGGGCGGCCGGGACGTCGCCGCAGGCGAAGCAGCGCTCAATCGCGCCCGGATCCCTACCTACAGCTATCCCGATTCGGCCGCGCGAGTCTTTCACTCCATGTGGCGATACAGCGCGAATTTACAAGCGTTGTACGAAACCCCCCAGACGTTCGAATCGGAGGACCCGGATGCGGCGGGCAGGGCGGACGCTCGTGCGCGAGCGTCGGATACGATCCTGAGCCTCCGCGGCAAAGGCCGAACTCTGTTGACGGAAGCGGAATCGAAGGCGCTACTGGCGGCCTATGGAATTCCCACGGTCGAGACGGTGATCGCCACGGATTCCGAGCAGGCCGTTCAGGCGGCGCGCCGCATCGGATACCCCGTGGTTCTCAAGCTCCACTCCGAAACCGTCACGCACAAGACCGACGTCGGCGGCGTTCAGCTCCATCTTGCGAGTGAGGATGCGGTTCGCTCCGGCTATCGCAGCATTCAGGATTCCGTCACTCGGTCCGCCGGCGCGGAACATTTTCAGGGCGTGACCGTGCAGCCGATGGTGCGCGCCGAAGGCTACGAGCTGATTCTCGGATCGAGCCTGGATGCGCAGTTCGGGCCGGTTCTGCTATTCGGCGGAGGCGGGCAATTGGTCGAGGTATATCAGGATCGCGCCATCGGCCTGCCGCCGCTCAACACCACGCTGGCGCGGCGGCTGATGGAGCGCACCGTGATTTTCCGCGCGCTGGAAGGAGTCCGCGGGCGCAAACCTGCGGATCTTGCGGCGCTGGAGCGCCTGCTGGTGCGCTTCAGCTATCTGGTGGTGGAACAGAAGTGGATCCGCGAAATCGACATCAATCCGCTGCTGGCCGGGCCAGAGCAGTTGATCGCCTTGGATGCGCGGGTTGTCCTGCATGCGCGCGAGGTGGCGCATCCTCCCGAACCGGCGATTCGCCCGTATCCGGAGCAGTATTCCCGGCCGTGGAAGTTTGAGAACGGAGAGGAAATCTTGATCCGTCCGATTCGTCCCGAAGACGAGCCGCTGATGGTCCGGTTCCATGGGAAGTTATCCGAGCGCAGTGTGTTCCTGCGGTACTTCCACATGATGAATCTGGAAGAGCGCGTGTCGCACCAGAGGCTGATGCAAATCTGCTTCATCGACTACAACCGGGAAATCGCGCTGGTCGCCGTGCGACGCCATGCCGGCGGACGCCACGATCCGGAGATTCTCGCGGTGGGGCGATTGTCGAAGGCCCACGCCGGAAACGAGGCGGAGTTGGCAGTGCTGATCACTGATGAATATCAGGGCCGCGGCCTCGGAACGGAGATCTGGCGCAGGCTGGTCGAGATCGGCCGGGCCGAGAAGCTGGATCGGCTCACGGCCGAAATTCTTCCGGAAAACCGCCAGATGATCGAGATCTGCCGGCTGCTGGGCTTCCGGCTGGAAGCGGAAGAAGACGTGGTTCACGCGGTTTTAGACTTAACCCGGTAAATCCATCCGCGGCGTGCCAGCCACTTTTCGATCTCCACAGTCACCAGCACCGTAGCGCACAACGCAAGAGCGAACAGCAACTCTCCCGCGCTGAGCGAGGTCGTTTCAAACACTCGATGGAGCGGAGGCCAGTAGATGACGGCCATCTGTAGGCCCAGCGTGATCCCGACGGCCCCCAGGAGCCGCCCGTTGGAGAGCAGCCCCATGCGCCACAGCGGCTCCGTGTCGGAACGCACCACCATGACGTGCGCCATCTGGGCGACCGTCAGAACCGTGAACACGATCGTCTGCCAGTGCGTCGAACGGAAATGAATCGCATAGGCTTGGGCGAAGATCGAGAGCCCGGCGATCCACAGTCCCACCCAGACCACGTGCTGCCACAAGCCCCTCGCGAACAGGCTTTCGGAAGGCGGGCGCGGCGGACGCTGCATCAGGAAACGCTCCTCCGGTTCGACGGCCAGCGCCAGGCCCGGCAAGCCGTCCGTCACCAGGTTGATCCATAAAATGTGGATCGGAAGCAGCGGCACCGGCAAACCCAGCAGAGGCGCAAAAAAGAGGGTCCAGATTTCGGCCGCGTTGCTGGCCATAATGAACTTCACGAATTTGCGAATGTTCTCGAAAATATGGCGGCCCTCGCGCACCGCAGCCACAATGGTGGCGAAGTTGTCGTCGAGCAGCACCAGATCCGCGGCTTCGCGCGCCACGTCCGTGCCACTGCGGCCCATCGCGATCCCGATATCGGAACGCTGTAAGGCGGGGGCGTCGTTCACCCCATCGCCGGTCATGGCCACGAACTCACCTTGTTTCTGAAGCGCATCCACAATCCGCAGTTTCTGCGCAGGATCGACGCGCGCGTATACGTGCGTCTTTTTCACTCGCTGGCCGAATTCGGACTCGGGCATGATGGCGAGTTCGCGGCCGGTGATTGGTTCCTCGGCGTCAGAGATCACGCCCAACTGCCGGGCGATCGCCAGCGCGGTCGCCGGATGGTCGCCGGTGATCATCACGGGAACGATTCCCGCGTCCCGGCAGATGCGAACGGCCTCGATCGCCTCGGGGCGCGGCGGATCGATCAATCCGGCCAGACCCAGAAACGTCAAGGAATCTTCGATTTCATCCGGGTCGGGGCTTTCCGGAAGGCTCGGGAAACGGCGATAGGCCACGGCGAGCACCCGCAACCCGTCCGCCGCCATTCGCTCGCCCGCCTCGGCAACCTGGGACCATTCAATCTCCTTCAATACTCCGTCACGGCTCAGCGCGACATTGCAGCGCTCCAGGACGGCTTCCGGCGCGCCTTTGACGAAGGCCAGGATGCCGGAGGGCGATTCGTGCAGCGTGGCCATGCGCTTGCGTTCCGAGTCGAACGGATACTCCGCCACGCGGGGGAATTTCGCGAGCAGCGCTTCTTTTTCGAAACCCGCGGCAAGTGCCGCTTCGAGCAGCGCGACCTCCGTCGGATCGCCCGAGACCTCGCCGCGCGCATTGCGATGCGCGTCGTTGCTGAGCGCAAGAGCGGTGAAGAACGTCGCCCAAGGCTCGCCTTCCGGCATTTCGCGGGGCAGGGCGATCCGCCGGCCTGCGGCGTAAGCCTCAGTGAGGCGCATTCTGTTTTCGGTAAGCGTTCCGGTCTTGTCCGAACAGATGTAGGTCACTGATCCGAGCGTCTCCACCGCGAAAAGACGCCGCACCAAAGCGTGCAGGCGAAGCATGCGGCGGGCGCCCAAGGCGAGAGTGATCGTCACCACGGCCGGAAGCGCTTCCGGGATCGCCGCCACGGCCAGGCTCACCGAGGTCAGGAACATCAACACCAGTGGCTGGCCCCGCTGAATACCGATTAGGAAGATCACGGCGCAGATCCCCAGGGCTGCGATGGCCAGGTGGCGCCCAAACTGCGCCAGACGCCGCTGTAACGGAGTCTTCGCTTCGAGCGGTTCGCTGACCATTTCCGCAATGCGCCCGAGCTCGGTCTGCATTCCTGTGGCGACCACGATGCCCTTACCGCGCCCGCGGTGAACGACGGTGCCCTTGTAAGCCATGCTGGTGCGGTCGCCCAGCGGCAATCCTGGATCGGCAGGAACCGGCCGCGAAGATTTCTCCACGGGTTGGGATTCGCCCGTGAGCGCGGCTTCTCCGACGCGAAGTTGCGCGGCCTGGGCGATGCGCAGATCGGCCGGGATCACGTTGCCGGCCTCCAGCAGCACGATGTCGCCCGGAACCAGGTCGGCCGCCAGAACTGTCCGCGGTTCTCCGCCGCGCAGCACGCGCGCCTGCTGCGCCGCCATTTTCCGGAGCGCCGCCAGGGCTTGCTCGGCCCGGTATTCCTGCACGAATCCGATCACGGCGTTCAGGATGACGATGGCCACGATCGCCGCCGTATCCGCCGCTTCCCCCAGCAGCCCGGCAATAATCGCGGCCGCCAGCAGCACCAGGATCATGAAATCGGCGAACTGCGAAGCGAAGATCCGCCAGGGACTCTTCGGTTCGGGCTCGCGGAGGGAATTCGGGCCGTAGCGGGCTCGGCGCGCGGCCGCTTCTTCCTCGGAAAGCCCGGTCTCCAGATTGGTCTGGAGTTCCTGCTCGACCGCTGCGGCGGCCATGGCGTGCCAGACCGGCGCTGGCTGGCGGGGGCGTTCGTCTGGTTTAGACGAGTTCACCGCCGCCCATCTCTTCCTGCAACATCCGGAACAACGCCACGGTCAGGGCCAGAATCACGGGGCCAAACAGGATTCCCAACGGGCCGAACGCCTCCACTGCTCCCAGCATCGATACAAAGACGGCCAGAGGATGAGCCGGCAGTTTTCGCATCACCACCATGGGCCGGATGAAATTATCCACGGTGCTCACCAGTCCCGCGCCCCAGATCAGCATGAACACGCCGCGTCCGGCGGATCCTTGGATAAACAGCAGCGCCGCCGCCGGGAGCCACACCAGCGCCGAGCCGAACATCGGCAACACCGAAAGCACGGCAGCGGCGACTCCCCACAGGGTCGGCGAGGGCAGTCCGGCGATCCACGCCCCAGCTCCACACAGGAGACCCTGAGCTCCGGCCACAGCCATCACGCCGTAAAAGCTCGCGACCACCATCTCGTGCACCGCGTGCAACAGTTTTATCGTGCGCGCAGCCCCGAGTGGAGATAACGTCACTGTATTTTTGTAAAACCGCCCGCCATAGAGGAATGTGCAGTAGAGGGTCCCCACACCGATGACGAGCTTGATCAAGCCGCCGCCGGCCGCGCCCAGCACTCTCATGGCGTTGCTCAACAGAGCCGATCCGATCTCTTGCAGCCGCGCTGCCAAGAGGGACCGGAGCTGCCCGGGCTCGATTCCCAGCCGCGTCTCGATCGCGGAGAATGGAACATCGAGCGCCGCCCAGATGCGGGCGGCCCCCTGATCGGCGCCGGCTGAGGTGAGCGACTGGTAGGCCGATCGCAACTCCTGAGTCAGAGTCGTGAGCAGCAGGGTGAGGGGCGCTAAAAACACCACCAGTACGAGAACCGTGGAAAGGAATGCGGCCCAGGAAGGGCGGATTCCCCGCCGTTCGAGTTGCAGGTGCAGAGGGTAGTAAAGAACCGCCATGACAGCGGCTCCGATGATGGTGGCGGCGAACGGCCAGACCACCAGGACGCACAAGCCCAGCGCGATCGCCAGCAAAACCGCCAGCGTGACCCGTGCACCCCGCCTGGACGACCCCTCCACTCAGTTCAAGCATCGCCGCAATTCGCCCCAGCCGCAACTGTGGAGAGCGCACAGGGCGCGGCCGGAGTTGCCGCGCTCCGTTGGCGCGATCAAAACAGGTTGCGATACTATGGCGCAGGGAGGAGCCGATGCGCAGGCTTGCCTTGCTTGTTCCAGCGGCCGCAATCGTAATGTTCGGCCAAGGGGCGAACCACGATCTGGGGTACGAAGATACGCCTCTGCTTCCCGGCCTGCCGTTCCACGTACATGATCCGAAGCGGCCGCATCCGCCGGTGGTGACTCCGGCGGCGCAGCCCGGCGGCGCACCATCGGATGCAATCGTGCTGTTCGACGGCAAGGATCTCTCGCAGTGGACTCCAGGGCGCCGTTTCTGGAAGCTTGAGAACGGGTATGTGGAGGTCGTCCCCGGCGCAGGGGATCTGGCCACGAAGCAGAAGTTCGGCGACGTGCAACTGCACATCGAATGGGCCGCACCGGCCGAAGTTCGCGGCGCCAGCCAAAATCGAGGCAATAGCGGGATCTTTCTTCAAGGCCGCTATGAAGTACAAGTGCTCGATTCGTATCAGAATCCGACCTACGCCGACGGACAGGCCGGAGCGCTCTACGGCCAGTGGCCGCCGCTGGTGAATCCGGCGCGTAAGCCGGGCGAGTGGCAGAGCTACGATATCGTTTTCGAGGCGCCGAAATTCGACGGCGGGAAGCTGGTGAAACCCGCCTATGCCACGGTGTTCCTGAATGGCGTGCTGCTGCACAATCACAAGGAGCTAATGGGTCCGACGCTTCACCGCCAGCTCGCGCACTACGGGCCGCAGCCGGAGGAAGATTCCCTGGTATTGCAGGACCATCAGCAGCCGGTGCGCTATCGCAATATCTGGATCCGCCGTCTGACGGCGTATGACCAGCCGGAGAAATAACATGCGCGGAATATTCGTTGTCGTTACGATCGCGGCCGCCCTGGCGCCGCGAGCCCCCGGACAGGGCGAGGCGATTGACACCGCCGAGCGAATGAGCGCGTCCGCTCCCAAGGGCCCTGCTCCACGAACCGCTTCCGGGAAGCCGGATCTATCCGGAATCTGGAGCCCGGATCGCGCCTTCATCTACAACATCGAATCGGCGCTCAAGAAGGGCGAGAAGCTGCCCATTCAGCCCTGGGCGGAAACGCTCGCCGCACAGCGCATGTCCAAGGACGATCCCGAGGCCAACTGCCTGCCGACCGGCGTCCCGCGGATGGCTCCGTATCCGTGGCGGATCGTGCAGACGCCCACGCACATGTTTTTCCTGTTCGAAGGCAACATCCACAGCTATCGCCAAATTTTCCTGGACGGGCGCAAGCATCCCACCGATCCCGATCCCACCTGGTACGGAGATTCGATCGGGAACTGGGAGGGAGACACGTTAGTTGTCGACTCCATCGGCTTCAACGACAAGTTCTGGTTCGATTTCGCCGGTCATCCGCACACGGAAAGGCTGCACGTCGTGGAACGATTCCGCCGCCCCGATCTCGGGCATCTGGAATTCGAAACGACCATCGACGATCCCGGGGCGTACACGCGTCCGTTCATCATGTACGGGCACTCGGTGCTCCAGGTGAACACGGAGCTGTTTGAATACATCTGTAATGAGAACAACCAGGATGTATCGCACATCGTGGGCAAGGATACTCGCCGCTAGCGTACTGGCGCTGGGGACGGTCTTCGCACAATCGCGGGCGCCGCTGCGCGACATCACCATCAATTTCGCCACGCGCACCGGAACCACCTGGCCGCTGTATATCGCACAGGAGGCCGGCTATTTCGGAAAATACGGTTTCAGAGCCAAGTTGGCGTTCGCCGTGCATCCGGCTGCGGTGGCGATGATCGTCAGCGGCGAAGCGCAGATGACCAACTATCCGCTGGAACAGGCCATGCAGGCGGCCTCGAAGGACGGATCGCTCGTCATGATCGGCAGCCCGTACCGCAAGAGCCTGTTCGCGCTGATGGCGTCGAACGCGATCGGCAGCGTGCGCGATCTCAAGGGCAAACGGATTGGCGTGAGTCAGCTTGGCGATGCTCCGTACAATTACGCAGTCGGGTTGCTGGCGAAGTTCGGCCTCGGATCGCGCGAGATCCAGTGGGTTCCCACGGGAACCGACGTGAACGGCCGCGCCGCGGCTCTGTTGAGCGGCCGTGTGGACGCCACCATGCTCACCGCCCCCATCTATTTCAAACTGGAGCAACAGGGCTACAAGAGCCTGGCCAACACCAGCGATTACGACGACATCTACGCGCCCACGGTGTATCTCTACAAGAAGAGTTTCGCCGCCGCCGATCCGAAATTCCCCGAACTGATGATCAAGGTGCACGCGGAAGCCATCCAGCGGTTCTACGAGGACAAGGCGTTCGCGGTAAAAGCCTACCTGGCGTACAACAAGAATGACGATCCGGCCGATATTGCGCGCGTCTACGATCATTACGCCCGCACGAACACCTTCGAGCGCGTGCCGTACCTCACGTCGGCCGCGGTTCGGTATATGATCGATCATCCGGTGGACGCGCAGTCGGCTGCGCAATTGAAGAAATTCGATTTCCGAACGGTGATCGACAACGCCGCCGTCGACCGGCTGGTGAAGGAAGGTTTTTTCGAGAAGCTGTACGGCCCGCAGATCAAAGCAGAAGAGGATCGCCGGGCCAAAGAGGCGTTCCGCTAAACCGAAGGAGGAACCATGCTGAAGCGAACGGCTGTATGGATCGGCGCCATCGCGGCGGCCGGCGGTCTACATTCCGTCTACACACGGAGCGCGGCGCAGACGCCCGCGCCGGCTGCCATCACCATTGAGCAGGTCAATCGCTGGGAAACCGAGCTTTCCAACTGGGGCCGCTGGGGCAAAGAGGACCAGCGCGGCGCGCTCAACCTGGTAACGCCTAAGAAGCAGGTGGAGGCTACCCGCCTGGTGAGAGACGGCATCACCGTGTCGCTGGCGCATTTCGCCGATCTCGACAAAGCCGCCGACAACTTTAATTTCGGCGAGACGAAGCACAGCATGGTTTTCCGGGATCCGAACACGGGCAAGGTGCGCGGCGCGCTGGACGCGATCAGCTTCGGCATCCACGATGGAACCAACTCGCACCTCGACGCGCTGTGCCATTACGCCCTGCCGCGCGAGGGCAAGCAACTCGTGTTTAACGGCCATCCCCAGGATCTGGATGAGAAGGGGTGCAAGGCGAACGGTATCGACCGCATGGGACCGGGCCTCGTCACGCGCGGAATCCTGGTGGATCTGCCGCTGCTCAAGGGCCTTCCCTACCTCGAGCCCGGCACGCCAATCTTCGTAACGGACCTGGAGGCCTGGGAGAAGTACGCCGGCGTAAAAATCTCGAGCGGCGACGCGCTGTTCATTCGCACCGGACGCTGGGCCCGGCGCGCGAAGCTGGGTGCCTGGAACGTCGGACGCGAGGCCGCCGGACTGCACGCCTCGGTGATGCCGTGGATCAAGCAGCGCGACATCTCGCTCCTCGGTAGTGACGCTGTGAACGATGTGCAGCCTTCGGGCGTGGTCGGAAGCGGCGAGGCCGCGAATCGTCCGGTGCATACGCTGGCGATCGCCGTGCTCGGCGTTCCGCTGGTGGATAACGGGTATTTCGAAGACGCCGCGCGCGAGGCCGCCGCGCGCAAGCGCTGGGAGTTCATGACTACGGTCCAGTTCACCCGGATTCCCGGCGGGACCGCCAGCACCTTCAACGCGCTCGCGACATTTTGACTCGCGATCCTGCATGCGTAGCAGCGAGACTATCCACTCCGCGCCGGGGCCGCGGTTAAATGCCGCAGCTTATCCGGATTGCGCACAATATACAGCGCCCGAACGACGTCGCCAGCGATCTCGAACGCTGAAGTTTGCACGAGCCCGTGTGGCGAGGCCACAAGGACCCCGGGCAGGCCATTGATCGCCGCAAAGCGCAGGGTGTAGTCCTCGCGCCAGCCTTTGCGGCTGGCCCCCACCAGGAACCGCGCCGCGCGATCGGCGCCTTCGAGCACGTTCAGCGCCGCCGCTGCCTTTCCGCCGCCATCCGTCACGACACGCGCGTCGCTGGCGAGCAACTGCGTCAGCGTGTCGAGGTCGCCCGAGCGCGTCGCCTCGACGAATGTGGCGATGAGTCGCGCACTCTTCGGATCGATCTCGCCCGAGGGCGGCGCGGGCGGGGCAGTGCCGCGTGGCTGTGCCGCACGCACGTGCGAGCGTGCGCGGGCGGCAAGCTGGCGGCAAGCGGCTTCGCTGCGTTCCAGCGTCCTGGCTACTTCGCGAAACGAGAAATCGAACACGTCGTGCAGCAGGAAGGCAGCCCGCTCAAGCGGCGACAGCCGGTCCAGCGCTAACAGCAGCGCTACCGATAAATCCTCCGCCAGTTCCGCCCGGCTATCGGGGGCGAGCGCGGCCGTGTCCAAAACCGGCTCCGGCAGCCAGGGACCCACGTACTTCTCGCGGCGCGCGCGCGCCGACGTCAGCATATCGACACAAATCCGCGCCGTGGTGGCCATGAGAAACGCTCTCGCGTCCGCCACTTTGTCGCGGTCCGCCGCGTGCCAGCGTAAATAGGCCTCCTGGACCGCATCCTCGGCATCGGCCATCGATCCAAGCATGCGGTAAGCCAGACCGAGCAGCCGCCGCCGGTATGGCTCAAAAGTGACGGCGGGATTCGATGGAACGCTTGCCGCACTCATTGCAGGCGCAGCGCCACATCCGTCTTCGCCGGAGCCCGTCCGTGCTCCAGCAGCACGGGATCTCCGCCCACATCGACTCGCATACAGGCTTTGCCGTGGCCCAGTGCGTACTTGACGGTCGGGTAGATGCGCGCCGCCGTAATGGCGAACGCCAGACTGACCAGGGCGAGCCGTCCCCAGCGCTTCACGATCGCCTCGCGATACTCATCGGCGCCGGTATCGTGCGCCAGCGTGGCGCGGGTGAATTTCCACACCAGCGCTACGTCCGGAGGCATGGCCTCCGGATTGTCAGTCAGCACGGCGCGCAGGATGGCAGGATGGACGCCTGCGCGTTCCGCCATGCTGACGGCCAATTGCGTACACGGTCCGCAGTCCTCGTGGCGCACGGCAGTAATGCCCGCAGCGTACCAGGCCTCCAAGGGCAGCTCACGCCGGAACCGGCCGAGGGCCGTGGCGCGGGAAAACAGCCATGCTGCGCGCGGACTCGCGTCGACGATGTCGCGCACGTAGCTGGCGTCGTAGCTCCAGATCCGCTCGAATTGATCAATCTTTTTGTGAAGCATCCATCTGATCATGTGGCTCCTCGCTGTATCCAACGGTTAGACGGAAGAAGACGCGGAAGTGTGACATGCCCGGCCGCCAATCGTCCCGTGTGCATCCTGTCGATCGCGTTGCTGGGGAACGCCGCTCGACGAGATCGGTATTTCAAAAAAACGCCGCGCGCGAAGTGTCTGATTACTTCAGGCCGAGGAAGCGGGCAGGGTTCTGCTTGGTCATCATGTCGATCTCGGCCTGGCTGAATCCCGATTTTGCCAGGACTGCGAGAGCCATCTGGAAGGCCTGGGCGTAGTTCACCCGGCCCGGCTGGCCGAGATCGGTGCTGATCACGATGTTTTCGGGACCCAGCGCTCGAATATCCGCCAGCTTTTGTGGCCCGTAGTCCATCACCGGGTTCTCCGCATTGATAGTTTTGGGGCCGCCTCCCGTGAGGCCCTCGCCGCTGAGAACGATCTCGATGAGCGCGCCCAAACGAACCGCCTCTTTCATCTGTGCCATGGACATCACGATCCCGCCGTGGTTGGGGTGCTGTACATAGATCTTCTTGACGCCGGCCTCCTTCGCCGCGCGGATGATCATGAGAGCTTCGTCGGTACTGACGTGCCCCGTGGACAATCCGAGATCATATTTCGCGACGACCCGGAGGACTTCCAGTACTTCCGGTAGCAATTGTCCATTTCGCGAGACCGGGACCGCCCGGGGCGAGCCCGGGGGATTGCGGGCTGCTGCGTCCACTGTCGGCATGTACACTACACGGCCGAGGCGGCCGCGAGTCAAAGCCATGGACTCCACGGCCACCGGATTGATACCGCCCACGGCCTTGTTCAGCACGATGCCCCCGTAAACCTCAACGCCCGGGACCATCTGTGACACCAGATAGGCCCAGGAAGCGGTTTCGGTATTGTGCTCCTTCAACACGATTCCCCGCATGCCGTAGATCCGCGCGATCTGGGCCGCCTCGATGGCGTCGAAGGCGCGCTTGAAATTCAACATCGAGGTTTCCGGCGCGACATGGGCATGAATGTCGATCACGCCGGCCAGGCTCGGCGCGTCGTTTACCTGCGCCATGCTCAGGCCCGGCAAACCGAGCAGAGGAAACAAACCTGCGCATAATCGGCGCCGCGTTGGCATTCTCATAAATCAGCTCCTTACTCGCACCATCTGATCGATGATACTCGTCTGTTTGCCCGCCCACCAGCGCCGCCTGAAATTTCGTGGCAGCTTCTGGTAGACAACCCAGAGCTCTGGTAGTGACGTCCCCTCAACCACCGTAGATTCCCTGTCGCCGTCAGGATCACTGCAACCACTCCGAAAATACCCAGCAGCAGCATGCAAATCCGCATATTCCGAATCTGGTCATCGAGCGTCTGTTCGAGCGGGCGCAGATCGGCGGCTGGCGGCCACCGACCCGCCGACTTATGCAGGCGTCTGCCTCCTTTGGGGGCTGATTGCCCTGATCGCCTGCGCGATTCCCACCCGGGGCGCAGTGCGGGTCGATCCCACCATCGCGCTGCGGTACGAATAGGCCCCGGTTACCTCGGGCGTCTAAATAGCGTCTATGCCCAGTAGCCTTGACAATTTATCTCGAAAGTGATGATCTGTAAAGTGCTCCGGGAAACCGGTAAGATCCGCTAGGAGAAGAAGATGCGCCGTGTTGCCGCCGCTTTAGCCTGCTTTGTGGCAGGTTTCGCCCTAAGCATGCTAGCCCAGGAGGGCCACCCGCTGACCGGGACCTGGCACGGCGAATATGGCCCGCAGCACACGCAAATCGTGTTCTTGATGCACTGGGATAGCAAGAAAGTGGAGGGACGGATCAATCCCGGCGCGAATCAGGTTCCCCTGAAGGCCGCCACGCTCGATGCCAGCAAATGGACTGTCCATTTTGAGGCCGATTTGAAGGACGCCGCCGGGAAGCCGGTACCCACGACATTTGACGGGAAGCTCGAGAATATCGGCTCCTATAACCGAACTATCACCGGTACCTACACGCAGGGCTCTCAAAAGGGCGAGTTCAAACTGACCCGCGACTAGCTCTCGCGACAAGATCGATGGACCGGAATGTGGGCAATCAAGGCATGTGGGGGGCTGATGGCGGTGGCCGGGCTGGCCTTCGCCGCCAATCCGCTGCCGGATGGCCCGGGGAAGAAAACGCTCGAATCCGCCTGCACGGGATGCCATTCCTTGGAGACCGTCACGGCCAAGAAGTATTCCCGCGCCGAGTGGCTGGATGTGGTCGGACGGATGAAGGTCTCGCTCGGCGCCGAGGAAAAGAGCGACCTGGTCGGGTATCTTTCCCGGCATTTCGGGAACAAGGATCGCTCAAAGGAACTGGTCGAGGAAATTTGCAGCTTTTGCCATGGGCTCGCGAGGCTCCAGGGCCACGAGTACACGCGTGAGCAGTGGGAGAACGTGATCAAAGGGATGATTTTCGAGGGCGCACCGGTGACGGATGACGAGTTTTCGTTGATTCTGGATTATCTGGAGAAGAACTTCGGCCCAGGTGGCAAGCCCGGCAGCAAAGAGGAGAATCGATGAGACGGAGCGCATTCCGATACCTGGTCTTGAGCCTCACCGCGGCGATCGCGCCGGCCTGGGCGCACCACTCCATCAGCGCCGAATACGACGACAAGAAGCCGGTCACCCTGCGCGGAACCGTCACCAAGTTCGACTGGACCAATCCGCACGTCTTCGTTTACATCGACGTACGCGAATCGAACGGAAGGCTGACGACCTGGGCGGTGGAATTCGACAGCAAGCTCGACCTCAAGCGCAGCAATAACGGTTGGAATCGCGACGTGGTTCAGGTGGGCGATTCGGTCACAGCGGAAGGAATCGCATCCAGGGACGGCAGCAAGCAGATCAGCGGCAAATCGCTGACCTTGGCCAACGGAAAAAAGCTCGCCGCGGCGAATCCAGCGGCGATCAAGCTCGCCGGGGCGCGCACGGGAAAGCCGGCTCCGCGCTGGCCGAATAACGGCCATGTCCGCCTGGGCCCCGAGCCAGGGAACAAAGGGTTTTGGGCGGATGCGAATCCTGCGGGGTTATATGAAACCTCGGCCGGCCCCATCCGCATGAACTATCGGGGCGTTCTGGCGAACATCGCCGATGCAGGCAAAGTCGCGCCGTTTCAACCCTGGGCGAAGGCGCTGTACGAATATCGGCAGCGTACGGATCTCAAAGACGATCCCATGACATTCTGCCTGCCTCCGGGCGGTCCCCGGCAGTTCCAGGACCGTTATGGCGTCCAGATTCTCGAGCAGCCCGAGCGGCAGCGGATTTTCGTGATGTCCGCCGGCGCCAATCGCAACTGGAGGTTGATCTATCTCGATGGCCGCAAGAATCCCGAGCCGGAAGAAGTCACGCCGACCTACTACGGATATTCATCCGGCAAATGGGAAGGCGATACGCTTACCGTGGACACGGTGGCGTTCACCGAGCGGTTCTGGTTCACCAACGGCGGGCTGCCGCATACGGAAAACCTGCGGCTGGCTGAGCGCATCACCCGGCCCGATTTCGACACGCTAAAATACGAGGTAACAGTAACCGATCCAGGCGCTTACACGCGGCCCTGGACGGCCGGGTTCAACCTATCCTGGGTCCCCGCCGATTACGAAGAGTATTTTTGTGATGAAAACAATCACGAAACCGAGTCGCTATCCGGTAAGCATAGTTCAAGTGCACCCTAAGGAGATCAGGAACATGAGACTGCGCACGCTTGTAATTTCTGGAGTAGTTGGCGCTTTTATGGCGGCGGGCCCGCTGCTGGCGCATCACTCCTTCGCGGCCGAGTATGACGCCAAGAAGCCGATCGAGCTGAAGGGCGTCATTACCAAGGTGGACTGGATGAACCCTCACGTCTATTTCTACATCGACGTGAAGGACGAAAGCGGCAAAATCTCGAACTGGGCCTTCGAAATGGGTCCCCCGCGGCTGCTGGAGCGCGGCGGCTGGAAGAAGAACACCATGAAGGAAGGCGATGAAGTGATCGTGAGCGGAACGCTCGCCAAGGACGGCGGCAAGCACGGCAACGCGCGATCGGTGACGCTTGCCTCCACCGGCCAGCGGCTCGGCGCGGCCTCGAGCGAAGGCAACATTCCGTAGAGCTGGCCAGCAGAGTCTGCGCCGGTTCAAACCGGCGCGCAGGTTGGAAACTTTGCCCCACCGGGCAGAAAAGCGCTAAGGAGGGTAGAAGTGCGAAAACGTGACATCGTTGGTTTGGCCGCAGCGGCAACCGCGGCGCTCATTTTCTCCATGGCCGCGCCCTCCTTCGGGCAAAATGTCCCCGGGCAGGACAAGGGGGTCGGACAGGGGATCGTTCCGCCGCCTCCCGGTCAAAATCCCGGCCAGCAGGGGCAGTTCGGCAAGGGCAGGGGGCGCGGCAAGCAGCGCGGGCCATCCCGCCCGACACCGCATGGCCCCGACGGGCATGTGACGTTCGGCCCTCTTCCGGGCGAGAAAGGCGTCTGGAACGGCGGCGCCGGGTCCACGATCTTCAGCAACGGTCGCGGCGGTATCGATAACGCACTGGTAAACGCGCCGACCAACCTGAAGGTCGAAGAAGTGCCGTTCCAGGATTGGGCGCGCGCGCTGTACGAAGTGCGCCGGGCCAACAACACCGCCGACGATCCGCATGTGCGCTGCAAATCCTCCGGCGGACCGCGGCTGTATCACACTCCTTACGGATTCGAGATCGTGCAGTTTCCCGAACTAGAACGCATCTACATCATGGGTGTCGGCGGACCGCACACCTACCGCACCGTTTACATGGATGGCCGGCAGCGCCCCGCCGATATCGACCCCAGCTTCCACGGCTATTCGATCGGCCACTGGGAAGGCGAGAAGCTGGTGATTGAGAGCACCAACTACAATCAGCGGTTCTGGATCAGCCGCGAAGGTCCTCCCCACACGGAGCTTCTCAAGCTCACAGAAACGCTCGAGCGGCCCGAGTACGACACCCTGCGTTACGTGGCGACGGTTGACGATCCGGGAGCCTACACCGCCAAGTGGTCCGGCGGCTGGGCGATTCCATGGAATCCCAACGACGAGATGTACGAATACATCTGCCAGGAAAACAACCGCGACGGCAAGCACATGTATCGCGGCGGCGTGGAGTAACGGAGGCGGGCTTGCCCGCCTCACTGCCGCATTGCGAACGCGTACAACGTATCCCCGGCGCCGACAGCCACGTATTGAACGTCATCCAGTTCATACGTGATCGGGCCGTTGCTCACCGAAGTGTGCAGCGCGGCGTGCCAGAGTGGATTGCCCGTCTCCGGATCCAGCGCCACGAAGTTTCCCGAAGGATCGCCCGCAAACAACAGTTTCCCCGCAGTGCTCAGCAGGCCCGACCGCACTCCCGCTCCCCCGCCCGGCCACTTGTGGCTCCAGCGAACCTGACCGGTCCGATAGTCAATCGCCTGCAAAAGGGCGTCCGAGACGCCGCTGCGATCGTTGCCGCCCCAGCCCTCGGGCTTGTCGTCGTCATCATAGAGGTAATACACGCTCCAGGCGCGTGCGGCGTTGGCGTAGAACAATCCGGTTTCCGGATTGAAGCTCGGAGGAGGCCAGTTCACCGCGCCGCCCTGATTCGGAGTCACCAGCGTCCCGTCGAGCTTCGGCTGCTTCGCGGGATTGGGAATCGGCTGTCCCTTGGCATCGACACCGAGCGCCCAGTTGGTCTTCACGAACTCGCTGCTCACAAGATTCTGTCCCGTCGCGCGGTCCAGCACGAAAAACCATCCGTTGCGGCTGGCCTGCGCCAGCAGCTTACGCTGCTTTCCGTCGACCTCGCCATCGAATAAGACGGGGGTCTGCACCGCGTCCCAGTCATGCGTGTCGTGCGGCGAGGGCTGGAAGTACCAGACCAGCTTCCCCGTGTCTGGATTCAGCGCGATGATGCATTCGGTGTACAGATTCGACCCTTCGCGGCCCTGCCCGGCGATCACCGGCTGCGGATTCCCAGTGCCGAAGTACAGCAGGTTCAGCTCGGGATCGTACGTGCTTGGGACCCATGTCATGCCCCCGCCGTGCAGCATCGCTTCGACGCTCGGCCAGGTCTTGGCTTCGGGAGTCCCGGGCTCGGGATGCGCGTACCAGCGCCACTGGAGCGCGCCGGTGTCGGGATCGTGCGATTCGATGTAGCCGGGAATATCCAGATCGTCGCCGCTGACGCCCGTGATCACGTGATTCTTGACGACGATCGGCGCGACCGAGGCGTAATAGAACTGCTCCAGATCGCAGATCTCGGTGTGCCAGCGCTCTTTGCCGTCTCGTTTGTTCAGCGCGACCAAGTTGCAGTCGGGCGTTTCGAAATAGACGGTCTCGCGCAGCACGCCAACGCCGCGATTGCCGATGTGCCAGCCGCCCTTCGATGGCCAGGCGTAATGCCAGATCTCGCGGCCGGTGCGCGCATCGATCGCCCAGACGTGATCCGGAATCGTCGTGTAGAGCACGCCATCGACCACCACGGGTGTTCCTTTGATTGTCGTGTTCGGCGCTCCACCGCCAGCCTGCTGCTGGCGACCCGGATTCACGCGATACACCCAGGCGAGCGAAAGGGAATTGATATTTGACTGATTGATTTTCGCGAGCGGGCTGTACCGTCGGCCCGAAAGGTCGCCGTTGTAGCTCGGCCAGGCCTCGGGAAACGCGCTTTGGCCGAAAGCGCTGGCCGCGAACAAGATGGCGCCGAGCCACCTCATTTCAAAGACTCCAGATATCGGACCACGTCATGAATGTTCTGATCGGTGTACATATCGAGCATTTGGTTATGCGCAGCCAGGGGATCGTCGATGTCAACCTTGAGCGCCGCGCTGCGCGTGAAGGTCCGGCGCTCGCCGGCCGCATCGCGCAAAGACACGCTGAAATCGTCGATGCGCTCGAGCGCGCCCGTTACGGCCTGCCCGCCCGCGGATGTCACTGTGGCCTGAAGCGGCTTGCTGCGCCGCGGAAACAGAAACCGCTGCTGCAACTCCACAGGAGGATACTTGCGGCCGATGCCCGCCAGATCGCCCGTGGGCGAGTGGCACGCGTTGCATTTGCCTGCGCCATCGAAATACACGCGCCCGGCTTCCGCATTACCCGTCAGCACGTTGGGCGGACGCACCGCATTACGGTTTCTGGCGGTCGCTTCGATCTGGTCTTTCAGGAAATGCGTCAGGTCGGCGACCTGCGCCGGCGTGAGATCCGTTTTGTGGTTCGGCAGCTTCCTGAGCGCAGGCCCGATCTGGTCGCCCAGCCGGTCGCGCAGGACAAGAGGGGAGCGGATGAGGTCAAGACCTTGCTCAGTGCCCTTCGCCGACGCGCCGTGGCAGTTGATGCAGAACTGTGTGTAAAGCTGCCGGCCGCGCGCGGCCGCGGCGTTGTCCACTTCCTGCCGTCGGTACGGTCCGGCCTGCGGCCGGGCGTCTGAGACAGGAATCGCGGCCAAGAGCAAGAGGCGGGCGAGCCCGCCTCCTACAGCGGCTAGACGTCGCATATTTCGATGGCCTTGTGCAGCGTCGCGATCGGATCGTGCCCTTGCGTGGGCGTGTATTCATGCGAAAGAAATCCGGTGAACCCCAGATCAGCGATGGCCTGTGCGATGAACGGGTAATTCAGCTCCTGCGTTTCGTCGATATCGTGCCGCCCAGGGTTTCCGCCGGTATGGAAGTGCCCGATCCACTGGAAATTATCGCGAATGTTGCGGACAATATCGCCGTCCATGATCTGGGCGTGATAGATGTCGAACAGAATCTTGACGCGCGGTGAGTGGACGCGCTTCATCACGTCCACGCCCCAGGCGATGTGGTCGAACATGTAGTCCTTGTGGTTCACCTTGCTGTTCAAGTACTCCATGCAGATGGTGACGCCCTTGTCCTCGGCCTGCGCTTTGACCTTGTTGAGGAATGCCACGCAGTTGTCGGTGCCCGCACGATCGTCCATGCCGCGGCGATTGCCGGAGAAGGTGATGATGTTGGGCACGCCCGCCGCAGCCGATTCGTCGATCGCCGCCCGCAACAGTTTTTCGAGGCGGTCGTGATTCTCGGTGCGATTCAGGGCTTCGGGGATACTGCCTCCGGGACCCGGCGGATACATCGAAGGCGTTAGACCGTATTTCTTAAGCGTCGGCCAATCGGAGGGTCCGATCAGATCGAAGCCCTTGATGCCCAGCCGCGCGGCCTCGCGGCAGCAATCCTCCAGGCTCATGTCGCGGGCGAACACTCCGCGCGTGACGCCTTGCTTGATTCGACCCTTCCGCGGCGTTGGAGCGGAAGTCTGGGCCAGCGCCAGGGGCGCGGCTAGGGCAGGTAGAAAATCTCTGCGGCGCATCCATTCCTCCTCGGTACAAGAAATCCGACAGCAGCCCGAATTTTCATCGCATTCCAGTCTATCGCGACTTATCGCGGCCTACTCGCATACCCACAGGTTGCACAGATCGTACGAAAAACCCGAGGAGAGTTTTACGGCCGCTCGCACACCAGTTTCCACACGCTTGCTGTCGTGCGAACAGGAACGCTGTATCAGTGACCACAAGGAGGACTCAGAATTTTTTTCAGAACACTTCGGGAAAAATAACAGTGCGCCCCGACGTCTTACTGCCGGCTCGGTTTCCGCCCGCCGGCAGCCCCTGAAACAACGCCAAATTCACGCGGGCGCAATCATTCCTCGCAGTTCTTACCGTGCCAGCCGGGGTGCGCGAAACCTGCGCGTGGTCAGGAAGTGATTGGCGCTGTGCGATCTTGTGAATTTCACAACGCCGTGTCGCTCGGGCGCGAGACGTGGCATAGAAGTTGCGCGATGGAGGGACCATCCCGGGCATTCTGAAACCCGGACGGAAGCGGAAAAGCGAATTGCGAAAACCGGACCCCCGCAGTGGGAGAGGGCCGGTTCCTACTGGAAGTGTCCCCACACGATCACCACGAACCATAGCCTGAGCCGTTAAAGGAGAATCCTATGCAGTTGAGCAGTGCTTTCCGAGGGGGGTGCGCCGTCTTGCTGACGCTGGCCGCTGGCGCCGTTTACGGACAGGATGGGACAAGATCGGGCGCGAGTACGAGCGTTTCGATTTTGGCCCCGTCTACAAATAAGCTGAATTACCGGACGCTTCAATTTGTCTGCGGCGGGGTTGCGCAGGCAGGCACGCCGATCGCCGCGAACAGTCCGCCGGTCAACGGGGCCAACAAAACCTCCGGAACCATTACGGTCTCGGGAATTCCGGCTACCATCGGAGGGCTTCCGACGACGGTTTCCCGGGCGCACCTGTTTTGGACGGTGCTGACGGACAACGCTCTTGACTCGGGAACTGGCTCGGTCGTCTTGTTCAACGGCACACCGGTGGCGGGCCTTGCCATCGGCGCAGCGCCCGAGTCTCCGTGTTTTCCGCAGGCCAACACGCTGTCGTATCGGGCTGATGTCACCAGCTTGGTGGCCAGCCCCGGGAATGGAGCCTATACTGTCTCCGGGTTCCCAGGCGGCGCTGATTTCACCGAGGGCGCCACGCTGCAAATCCTGTGGTCCAATCCCAACGGAAGCCTGAATGAGGATAACCTGTACCACGCCCTCGGAAACGCTTCCGGATCGCTCGCGGTCACTCAGGCCGAGCTGTTCAGCCAGAATATGGCGCTGAACGGAACGACCGCTGTGGGGGCCGTCTCCGCAAGCCTGTATCCGGTGATCGGGAACGGGCAATCGGCGTCGGAGAACCTGCGCTTCACGGCCGCATGCTCGCCCGCCGGCGGCCATAACTTCGACAACGCTCTGGACGGCAGCACAGGAGCGCACGCGCCCGGCACCTGCGATAGCGCGATTCCAGGGAACCAGTGCTTCTGGGACGACGATGTGCTCGACGTTTCCTCCGATTTCGCCTGCCCGGCCGGAAACAGTGCGACAACGGCAAACCTGAAGTCTGATCCCACGGTGAGTTCGACCACGGACTGCCTCGACTGGCCGGCCCTGAACCTGTTGACCAGCACCGACGACGCGACGGCGACCGCGGCCTGCGGAACGTATGTGGACAGTCAGTGCCCGACGGGCGACACCTACAAAAATCACGGCGACTACGTCTCCTGCGTGGCGCACGCGGCCGAGCGGTTCCTCTCGGCCGTGCCACTGGGCGGGAGCTGCCCCCGCGAGTCGATTCAAAGCGGCTGCGTGAATCCACGCGCGCGCACCGACATAGGAAAGAAGAACTAGCGTCGGTGGTGCCTGTGCCGGCGGCAGATTGCCGGCACAAGCGCTTCTATCCAGGTGCTTCTATCCAGGTGCTCAAATGCGAACCCGAATCCTTCTTACGCCTTTGCTCCTGTTCCCGCCCGGAGTGTACCCGCAGACACCGCCGCCCGCCGCGGTGGTAGCGACCGTCGGCGATGCGAACGTCACCGAGGAGGAACTCAAGATCCAGCCGCAGATCCTTCAGCTCCGAAAGCAGGAGTACGAACTGAAGACGCGCGCGGCAGAAAATATCATCGCGCAGAAGGTCCTGGAACAGGCCGCCGCCGTCCAGCATCTTTCCACCGAAGATTTCTTTAAGCAGGAAGTGGACAGCAAAATCCAGGAGCCGTCCGAGGCCGAGGTGGAGGGATTCTACTGGGGCCAGCGCGACAAATTCCACGAGCCGCTGGAGAGCATCCGGGGCGAGGTAAGCCGGATGCTCAAGCGGACGAAAATCCAAGAAGGCCGCCAGGCTCTGCTGGATCGCTTGCGCCGGCAAGCTGCGGTGCGGATTCTGATCGAGCCTCCTCGCGTCAACGTCACCGCCGGTAGCGCGCCGCGGCGGGGATCCGCGGCCGCTCCGGTGACGATCGTCGAGTTCTCCGACTACCAGTGCCCCTACTGCAAGCAAGCGGAAAAAACTCTTTCAGACCTGGCTGCAAAATACGGCGACCGGGTGAGCATCGTGTATAAGGATTTTCCGCTCTCTAACATTCATCCCTTGGCGCAGGCCGCCGCCGAAGCGGCGCAATGCGCCGGAGAACAGAGAAAATATTGGGAGTTTCACGACACGCTTTTCGCTGTGTCCCCTGCGCTAGGCCCGGACGACCTGATCGAGGCCGCGAAGCGGAACCAACTCGACCTGGAAGCCTTCCGCTCCTGCATAGCGGCCCACAAGTACAAAAGCGCGATCGAGAGCTCTTCGCTCGAGGGCCAGCAGCTTGGCGTGAACTCGACGCCGTCCTTCTTCATCAATGGGACGCCGCTCACCGGGGCTCAGCCCATGGCCGCTTTTGAGAAACTGATCGATGCGGAACTGGCCGGCAGCAGACAATGGTGAAGCAGGCTTTGGACCGGCAACGGCGGCTGCCGCCGCATCTCAGGAAGCCAGTACTTCCAGGATCAGGCACTTCAGGTATAGCGTTTCCGGCACGGTCAGCAGGATCGGATGATCCGACGCCTGCGTCCGGCGCTCCAGAACACGGAGAGTTTTTCCGGCGTCGAGCGCCGCTTCCGCCACGATCTGAAGCAGCATCGCTTCACTCACATGATGCGAGCACGAACAAGTGACCAGGATCCCGCCCGGGTCGAGCATCCGCAGCGCGCGCAGATTGATCTCCTTATACCCGCGCGCGGCGTCTTCGAGCATCCTGCGAGAGCGCGCAAATGCGGGCGGATCGAGGATGATCATCGAGTAGCGGCGTTCCAGCCCCGCCAAAAACTCGAACACATCCGCCTTGCGGAACTGAATATTCGCCAGTTCATTGGCACGCGCATTCGATTCCGCAATGGCCAAGGCCGGCGCCGAGGATTCCACCGCCTCCACCGATTCCGCGCGCCGGGCCGCGTGCAGCGCGAAGCCGCCCGTCGAACTGAAACAGTCGAGCACGCGCCCGCGGGCATAGCCCTCGGCTGCTATATAGTTCTCGCGCTGGTCCAGATAGATTCCGGTCTTCTGGCCGTGCAGCAGATCGGCTTCGAGCCTGAGTCCGTTCATCCCGATCCAAACGCGCTCAGGAATTTCTCCCGAAAGAACTACCGTTTCCGGCGCCAGGCCTTCCAGCTTGCGCACGCTCGCGTCGTTGCGCGCGAGAATCCCGGACGGCTGTAGCAGCTCCTTTAAACAGTGCGTGATCATGTCCCGCGCACGGTCCATTCCTTGGGTGAGCGTCTGGATCACCAAGTAGGAGCCATAACGATCCACGATCAGCCCGGGCAGGAGATCCGCTTCGGAAAATACAAGCCGGCAAGCGTTCGATCCGGAGACCACCCGCTCGCGGTGCGCAATCGCCCGCGTCAGGCGTCTCAGGAAAAACGGACGATCGATCGGCTCGCGCCTGTTGCCAGATGTGCCGGTCAGCAGCCGCAACGCGATTTGCGAGGTGGAGCTATAATGCGCAACACCAATCACCCGGCCCTTGGGATCGGCCACGCCCACGGCATCGCCCGGCTGCGCTTCGTCGCGATCAGTGATATCGCTCGAAAAAATCCAGGGGTGGCCGCTGGCGGCGCGATCCGCAGCCTTGCGATTGACTTTAACCAGGTTCAAGGAAGGTCCGGCCGTTCTAATAAGAGCGGACGGGCGAGAAGCGGTAAGCGTCTCCGCGCATCGCTTCCAGGCGCTTGATCCGGTCCTCGGTGGAGGGATGGGTCGAGAACAGGCGCAGCATGCCGTCTCCACGCAACGGATTCAGGATGAACATGTGCGCCGTGGCGGGAGACGGGTCCTGCATGGGAACCTGCTCCACACCGCGCTCGAGCTTCCGCAATCCATTGATCAACCCGTCAGGAGAGCCGGTGTATTTGGCGGCAGCCGCATCGGCGCTGTATTCGCGCGTGCGGGAAATCGCCATTTGAATCAGGCCGGCCGCGATGGGGGCCAGAAAGACCATCAGCAGCGCGCCCAGCGCTCCGCCGCGTTCGTCTTCATCGTCGCGACGCCCGCCGAACCAGAAAGCCAAGTACGCCAGTTGTGAAATCGCGGCTGCCAGCACTGCGGCGATGCTACTGATCAGGATGTCCCGGTGCAGCACATGCCCGAGCTCGTGCGCGATCACACCTTCGAGCTCGCGGTCGTTCATCAACTGAAGAATCCCCGCCGTGAATGCGACCGAAGCGTGCTGCGGATTGCGTCCGGTGGCAAACGCGTTCGGAGAGGCGTCCGGAATCACCCAGAGCTTCGGCATGGGCAGGCCCATGCGCTGCGTGAGATTTTGAACCAGCGGATAGACGCGCTGGTAGATAGCGGGATTCTGCTCGGGCGTTACCGGCTGCGCCGAGTACATCATCAGGGCGATCTTGTCGGAAAAGAAATAGCCGGCGAAATTCATAATTACGGCCATCGCTAGAGCGATCTCCAGCCCCGACCTCCCGCCGATCATGACGCCGCCAAACAACAGCAGCCCGCTGAGCAGGCCCAGCAACATCGCAGTCTTAACGCCGTTCATAAATACTTTGTCCTGATCCCATCATACCGAGGCTCATGGGTTTGGCCGACGAGCGCAACAACCCACCCAACAAGACGGGGCAAAGCCGCGAGAGGTTCCGAAGCCTTCTCGAAACTCCCGGCAGCCCCGCCCCGAAGCAAGAAACTCACTGCTTAGTTGTTGCTGACCTTGATCTTAACCTGGCGCGGCTTCGCGATCTCCTTCTTTGGCAAGGTGACCGTGAGCGTGCCGTTCTTGTATTCGGCACTGACCGCATCCGGATTCACCGTATCCGGCAGCGTGAACACACGCTCGAATTTCCCATACGAGCGCTCCACCCGATGCCAGCCGCCTTCTTCCTTATTTTCCTCGAACTTTCGCTCTCCAGCGAGAGTCAGCGTGCCGTTTTCCAACCGGACATCGATGTCCTCGAACTTCACGTCCGGAATATCCGCCTTTACTACCAGCTCGTTTTCGGTCTCCCGGATATCTACCGGGGGGACCCAAGGCCGATGATTCGGCTCCGTAAACAGCCGGTTCATGGTGTCCTCAAAGGCCCTCAGGCCCGGAAAAGGCTCAAAGCCGCTAAACGGTGCATATTTGATGATCGCCATGGTGTTCTTCCCCTTTAAAATCTTACTTCACTAAAAGTATATTATCTGAGTGTTAACATGTCAAGTATATTTCTGAAGATTCTTGAGCGCCCGCCCCAGGCTTCCGATACACTGTTGCTATGCGCATTGGAATGATTGGGTTAGGGAAAATGGGCGGGAACATGGCCCAACGGCTCACCGGGGGAGGCCATGAGGTGGTCGGGTACGATCCTCATCCGCCGGACACTGCGCGGGTCCAAGAGATGCGTGCGACCCTCGCCGCAGACCTTCCGGCGCTTGTGGCGCAATTGCCGGAACCCCGGGCAGTGTGGACCATGGTCCCAGCCGGGAAACCCACGCAAGATACTGTCGATAAACTGTCTAACCTATTGTCTCCAGGAGACTTAATCATCGACGGAGGCAATACGCGATTCACCGACGATATCGCGCGCGCGGGCGCGCTGGAACCCAAGGGGATCCATTACATGGACGCCGGCACCAGCGGGGGAATCTGGGGGCTGAAGGCCGGCTACTGCCTTATGGTCGGAGGCAACCCCGAGGACTTCCGCCGCGTCGAGCCGATCCTGAAGACCCTGGCGCCACCCAACGGATACTTGCACTGCGGCCCGGTTGGATCAGGCCATTTTGTGAAGATGGTCCACAACGGAATCGAGTACGCGCTGATGCAGAGCTACTCCGAGGGCTTCGAGATCATGCAGGCATCGCGCTACAAGCTGGATCTGCCGGCGATCGCGAACCTCTGGATGCAAGGCAGCGTGATCCGAAGCTGGCTGCTCGAGCTGACCGCGCGGGCGCTCGAGCAGGATCCGGGCCTGGAACACTTGCAGCCCTGGGTGGAAGACTCGGGCGAAGGCCGCTGGACGCTGGAGGAATCCATCAACACGGCCGTGCCGGCGCCAGCGATCGCCCTGTCCCTGATGATGCGGTTCCGCTCGCGGCAGGAGAACTCCTTCGGAGCGCGCATGCTGGCAGCGATGCGGCATCAGTTCGGCGGACATGCGGTGAAGCGGAAGTAAGCATTACCTCGCGGCGGACTCCAACCGGTAGATCGTGAAGTTCATGTCGCGATACACTTCCGCGGCCCTAAGCCCTGTCGCACGGACCGCCGCGAGGTCGGCTTCCTGATCTCCGGCAGGGCCCAGCAACCAGTCATACGATCCGGCGCGAAGCTGCGCTGCCACTTCAGCAGCGGTCCAGGGGCGGAACGCGCAGTAGGACTGATACCGGGGGTACTCCGGCGCGTACACATCCGCGCAATTCTCCAGGCCTAGGATGCGCCCGGGAGCCGCGGTGTGATCGCGCAGCCACAGGAGTGACGGCATGGCGATGTTTGCCACGCGCAAGTATTCGTCGCGGCCGATTCGTCCCGCCACGTACCGCAGTTGCGGCAGGTTGATTTCGACGATCATGACCGCGCTGACGGCCGGAATCAGAATCCAGAGGGAGGCCAGCGCCAGGCTGGCTCGCCTTACTCCCGCCGAGCTGCGCCACAAGCAGGCAAGCCGCGTTCCCGTAAGGATCGCCAGGACAGCCAACGGAGCGGCCGCATACCGCACCAAAGGACTCAGCCAACCCCATGTGAGGAATCCCGCCACACTGAAGGCGAGGCAGAGGCGTTCCGGCGTCCGGAGGCGTCCGGTAAGCAGCCAAACGGGCCAGAAAAGGACGAGCCCAATCCCCAGGGGCGCGATCAGGACCGTTTCCGAAAAATCGTGCCCGTGGAAATGCAAGTCCCACGGCAGCCGCAGCACGCGGAGGATCGTTCCATACAGGCTTGGATCGGCCGGCCAGCCCGGCACCGTGCTCTCTCCGATGGTCAGCGGATAAATTGGATTCCCGGTGAGAACCCAGCGGCGGAGGTTCCACACCAGGGCCACTGCGGCGAATATCGGGAGCAGCGAAGCGAACGCCTTCAGGCGGCGGGGCTGCTTCCAGGCCGCGAACAACAGCATGCCGCCCAGAGGGATCGCGCCGAACAGGGCCGGATCCTTCGTTGCGAAGCCGCACGCCAGGAAAAGCGTACCGGCGTGGGCCCACCGGAAATCCGCGCCCGATCGCCATCGCAATAACGCGGCCAGCGAGGCGAATAAGTAGAACGTTAGCTGGGCGTCGTTCTTCGGAACGGAATCGGCCCAATGCACCACCGGCAAAGAAGCGGCGAGCATCACGCCCGCGAACGCTTCTTCGACGGCCGCGCCGCACTCGCGCGCGAGCACCCAGGCGGCCAGGATCGAGAGCGCGAAAAACGCCGGCGCGATGAGCTGCGCGGCAGGCTGCCCTCCCAGCGACCACGCAAGCGCGAAGACTGACTCGGCGGCTTGCGGAAAAAAGGAATAAGTCAGTTCCGGCTTCGGTTGCAGCCCGTGCGCCTGCACATAATATTGCGCCAGAGGAAAATGCAGTTTCATGGCGTCCCAGGAAAGCGTCGGCGCGAGCATCAAAACCGTGGTGCACGCCGCAAGAATCGCGGCGAACGGTGCGAAGATTCCGACGATAGGATGCTGGAGATCCTTGAGTGCGCTCCAGCGGCGGAAAATCCCGCCCAGCGCTTCCAGCAGAATGCGGAGATTCCGCCGGAAAATTACCAGAGGAGCCGCAAGCAGCAGCGCCAAGAACCCTGGATACCAGAGCCGCGCCAGGCCGCTCGCCAGCAGGATCGTGTTCAGCAGCGCGAATCCGGCCGCGGTAGAGAAGACCAGATCGGCTGCCGGCGCGCCTGCGATCCAGCCGCAACGTTCGCACAAAGCTCGTCCCGCGCCGTAGCAGGCGGCAAACAGCGCGGCCACGATCAGCGCCGCACGCGGCTCCCGCGCCAAGGCGGCCAAAACCGGGATCGCCACGATCGCGAACAACTCATAGCGCCACAGCGATCGTCTTCGCAGCCGTGTCCAGACGAGCGCCCCGGCGCCCAGCAGCGGCAGTGCCACGACCGCGGCGCGATAGAACTGCGGGCCCGGACTGCGGAAATACTCGATGTGCCAGCGGACGATCCCGGCCGTCAGCCACATGGCGGCGGCCAGCCAGACCAGCCACAAAGCCGTTTTCACTCGACTGGAAGCGCCAAAATGCAATCGCCGATTATACTCCGTTGATATCATTGAACCGTGAACGAGTCCCTGCTGGTCAACACGCTCGGACACTCGGCCGGCGTGCTGATTTTCGGCATCTTCCTAGCGCTGCTGCTTCAGGACCGGGCAGCGCGGAGGCTGCGCGGGGGTGTTAAGTCGATGCTGGCCGCGCTGCTGGCCCTGATCTGGAACCTGGCGTCGCTCATCGTTCTCGGCAGCGCCTCGCCCGACACCCTGTTCCTACGAATCACGATTGCCATCGGCTTCTCAGCCCTCAGCCTTTTGCCGGCGGTATTGTTCGACCTATGTCTGGAGCGCCACCATCGCAGCACGCTGGTGATGTCGGTCCGGGGCGGCTACCTGCTTAGCGCGATCGCGACGGCGCTGCATATCGCCGAGGTGTTCCACGCGAACGCGAGCTATCACCGCTGGGCGATGATTTCGATCACTATCGGATTCGGCGTTCTCACGCTGCTTGCGGCCGGCCTTGTGTATCACGAGGAGCACGATCGCGCGACAACCTCTCGAGTGATCGGGACCATGTCGCTGTTTTTGCTGGCGATGTCCTTCGTGCACCTGGGCAGCGGGCACGCGCAGCAGATCTGGTCCCACGAGCTCGCGTTCCATCACGCGGCAATTCCGCTCGCCTTGCTCGTGCTGTTGCAGGATTACAGGTTCGTGCTGCTGGACGCTTTCTTTCGCTTTCTTGCGAACGTCTTCCTCGCGGCGCTGTTCGTGTTCGGGGCAGTGGAGGCGTGGCGACTCCAGCTTTTGCCGTTTGCCGACACTCCGTTTCACACGGCGCTGCTGCTGGCCGGCGCCTGTCTGTGGCTGGTTCTATTCGCGCTGGCTCGCGGGGGCGTCCAGCGCGCGCTCACGCGCCTGATTTTTCGACGCCCGAACGAGGATGCTCTCCTCCGGGATTTGAAAATTCCCATCCGCAGCGAGGAGGAGTATATTTCGGCGGCGGTTGTGCGCCTGGGCGAGTTCATGGGCGCGCATGCTCGGGTTACATCAGCACAAGCCGTCCCGCGCACGGTCGATCCCGAAAATCCGGGCGCCGAAGCCGCGATCCCGATTCGAACCGGCTCCGGTGGGTCGTGGACCGTGCATCTTGGCCGGCGCACGGGCGGACGCCGCTATTTGAGTGAGGATTTGCAGGCGCTGGGCCGCGCCGCCGCCGTGATCGGCGAGCAACTTGAGCAATTCCGGGAGCTGGAAACCCGCCGCCTGGTCGCCCAGGCCGAACTGCGCGCCCTGCAATCGCAGATCCACCCGCATTTCTTGTTCAACGCGCTCAACACGCTCTACGGGATCATTCCTCGCGAAGCACGCGGCGCGCGCGACACGGTGCTGAACCTGGCTGACATTTTCCGCTATTTCCTCGAAACCAAGAAAACGCTGGTACCGCTCGAAGAGGAGATGCGGATCATCAAGGCGTACCTGGATGTCGAGCGTCTGCGCCTGGGAGAGAAGCTGCGCCTCGAAATCGATGTGACTCCGGAAGCGGAATCCGTGCCCATCCCGATTCTCTCAATTCAGCCTTTGGTCGAGAACGCGGTCAAACATGGGATCGCTCCCCAGGCCGGCGGCGGGCTGATCCAGATTCACGCCCGTCTGGATGCCGATGGAGCTTTGCTGATCGCGGCGCGGGATAGCGGGCCGGGTTTTGCCACATCGTCGCGCAGGGGCGTCGGTCTGGAGAACGTCGAACGCCGCCTGGACCTGTGCTACGGCGGCGAGGCGCAGATGCGGATCGATTCCGGCGTCTCGGGAACTGAAGTGTCCGTCCGCATTCCCGCGGCGGCAGCCCGGCCGGTCGAGGCATTCCGATGAAGGTACTGATCGCCGACGACGAGCCGGTGGCCCGGCAGGTTCTGCGGGAGCATATGGAGTCCATTCCTTCCGTGGAAGTAGCGGGCGAAGCTTCCACCGGCAACGAGACGCTCCAACGGATTCTGGACTTGCATCCGGACGTCGTTCTTCTGGACCAGCAGATGCCCGAACTCGACGGCCTGACCGTGGTGCGCTCCTTGCGCGGCGCCAGCACTCCTTTGATCATCTTCGTAACCGCCTATGAGCGCCATGCTCTCGAAGCTTTCGAGGTCGGCGCTGTCGACTACCTGCTCAAACCGGTTCGGCGGGAACGGCTGGAAAGAGCCATCGACAAAGCACGGCGGCAGTTGCAAACGGCTGCGGCTTTCTCGGCCCCGAAGAAGATCGTAGGCCGGCGCGGCGCAGATCTGTACTTGCTGGACCCTTCTGAGATCGTTGCGTTTCAGGCCGAAGGCGAGCTGGTGCACGTCATCACCACCGGGCCGCGCTACCTCTCGGACCACTCCCTGAAGGCGCTGGAAAAGAAGCTGGACCGGACGCGGTTCCGGCGCGTGCATCGCAGCACGCTGATCAACACCGACCAGATCCGGAAAATTTCCCCGCTCTCCAGCCGGCGCTGGCTCCTGAAAATGTCCAACGGATTCGAGGCGATTGTGAGCAAGCGGCTGGCGAGTTCCATTCGAGAGCAGGCGCGCTGGTAGGCGCCGCAAGCGCGCCGGCTTCGCGCGCGGCCCCGCAAACGGCCGGGCTACTCTAGTAAGTAGTGTCCGAGCGCCCTAGTCACCCCCATCACATTAATCCATGGATTATTGCCTTCGCAGTGATGACCTGCACCTTCATGGAGGTGCTGGACACCACCGTTGTCAACGTATCGCTTCCGCACATCGCCGGAAATCTTTCGGCAACGATCGAGGAGGCAACCTGGGTCCTGACGTCCTATCTGGTGGCGAACGCGATTATCCTGCCCATGACCGGATGGCTGGCGAACTTCTTCGGACGCAAGCGCCTGCTGATGTACAGCGTGGTGGGGTTCACGGCGTCGTCGTTCCTGTGCGGCGCCGCGCCGAGTCTCCCGTTGCTGGTGCTCTTCCGCGTCTTTCAAGGATTGTGCGGCGGAGCGCTCCAGCCGCTTTCGCAAGCTGTGCTGCTCGAGGCATTCCCGCCGGAAAGTCGCGGGAAAGCGATGGGGTTCTGGGGATTGGGCATCGTCGTGGCACCCGTGCTCGGTCCGGTGTTCGGCGGCTGGCTCACCGACAGCTATACCTGGCGCTGGGTTTTCTATATCAACTTGCCCGTCGGCATTATTTCGGTCCTGCTGGTGCAGGCGTTCGTATTCGATCCGCCGTATATCAAGCGCAACCTGGAAGCCAGCATCGACTACTGGGGCATCGGAATGCTGGCGATCTGGATTGCCGCCCTACAGATCGCCTTCGACAAGGGACAGCAGCTCGACTGGTTCAGCTCGCCGTTCATCGATTGGCTGCTGGTAATCGCTGGCGTGTTCGTCGTCGCGTTCATCATCCGCGAGTTGCTGGCCGCACACCCGGTGGTGAACCTGCGCATTTTCAAGGTGCCGAGCTACAGCACGGGCGTGTTTCTCATGGCTACGCTCGGATTCGTACTCTACGGGAGCATCGTGATCCTGCCCATCTGGCTCCAGACACTTATGGGATATCCTGCGACGCGCGCGGGATTGACGATGGCGCCGCGCGGGCTGGGCTCGATGATCGCCATGCCTCTGGTCGGAATCATCCTGCCGCGGTTCGACCCGCGCAAACTGCTGGCCTGCGGGTTGCTGCTGGGCGCGTTTTCAACCTGGGAATTCGGCCAGATGAACCTGAACGTCGGCTACTGGGATTTGTTCTGGCCGCAGTTCTTGCAGGGCCTCGGACTGGGTTTGATTTTCGTGCCGCTGACCACCATCGCGATGGGGCGCGTGCCTCGCGAGAGCATGGGAAACGCCACCAGCCTGTTCAACCTGATGCGGAACCTTGGCGGCGCGGTCGGCATCGCCGTGATCGCGATGCTCAATACGCGCTACCAGCAGAAGTACATCAACATTCTCGGCTCGCACGTCGTGGCGGGCGATCCGGCCACGCAGCAATGGGTGGGCTCGCTTCGATCGATGTTTTTGGGGACCGGTTCGGGGCCGGTGTTAGCCGAGCAGCGGGCCTACGGAGCCGTGTTCGGGCTCGTGCAGCAGCAAGCGGCGATGCGCGCATTTCTGGACATTTTCATGCTGGTCACGATGGTGTTCCTGCTGATGATTCCGCTCCTGTTGTTGATGCGGAAGCCAAAGCGGGAATAGGGGAAATCGGCGCGGCATTATGATAGGGGTATGGGATCGCGAAGCCCGCTGCGAGCGCTCGGGTTGCTTTTGCTGGCGGCGCTTCCGATGGCCAATCTGCACGCGCAGGTGCTCGAGTTCGAGTCCGGCGGCTTGAAATACAAGGCGCTGACGCGCGGCGGCGTGACCATCATGTTCGCTCCACTGCCCACGCGGATCCTGGGCTACTCCATTCTGCAAGTCGCCATCTCCAACGGCTCGCCGGTTTCCTGGAGCTTCAAGCCGGAAGACTTCCGGTTCGAGCGCGACAGCGGGCAAAAAATTCAAGCGGTATCGGCCGGAACCGTCGTCAAGCAGCTCCTGGATCGCGCCAGCCGCGGAGACGTCGGCCGCCTGATCACGGCTTACGAGGCGGCGCTGTTTGGCAACGCGCAGGTTCACTCCACCAACGGCTACGAATCGCGCCGCCAGGATTATCTGGCGGTCGGATCGACCAAGCTGAAAGCCGCGGCTGCGGCGTCGGCGATCGCGCTGGTGGCCACCAAACTCGCGCCCGGACAGTCGACTGACGGCGCCGTGTTCTATCCAAGCGGGAACAAGCCTTTGGGCTCCGGCAAGCTGATCGTGAACGCCGCGGGGGAAATTTTCGAGTTTCCGGTGGAAGCGGAAATCCAGCAGCGAGCTGCGCGCTAGCCCCCCGACGGAGGGCGAGCACAGCTTCGGGCGCTAAAGCACTTTCCCTGCGATCCCGCTCCAGTGGATCGTTCCGGAGTGCGCGAACGGCGTCCTGACATACGCCAGGGCGACGACCTTGCCGAGCGCCGGAGAGAAAACGGCGCTGGCGATCTCCGCAGCGTCCGCATCGCCGGATTTGAGCTTGGTTCCGGCGGCGGGCGGTTCCGTGCTGGCGAGCTCCAGGCGCCGCAGCACCCGATGAATCTGTGCACGGCTGCGTACCCGCTCCACGATCTCCTGACCCAGGTAGCAACCCTTGTTGAAGTGCACGGCCCGCATCTGATCCGTCTCCTGAAGCAGGTACCGTTCGGTGATTTCCTCTCCGTAGCGCGGGCGTCCGCATTCGATGCGAACGATGCGCGCATCGCCAGCGGTGGCCGGCGGCGTTCCCGCTTCCGTCAGCCGCGCGGTTATGGCCTGTTTTTCCTGGATGGGAACCATGAGGAAAAACCCGCCCACGCCGGTGGTATCGAGCCGGGCGACGGTTCCATAAGCCCAGGGCAGGGACCCGTGGGGCTGTGCGGGCTGCGGGGCGGCCAGGGCGGCCAGCGCGGCGCTCGCCGCCGGCCCCTCGACTGCGATGGTCGCCACCGAATCGGTTTGATCCTCGAGCGCGACGTCATCGGCGATGATGTACCGGTCCAGGTGCTCGTAGATTTTGACCCGCGTCCCGGGTTCCGTATCGAGCAAGAAGTGGTCCTCGAAACACAGCACGTTGGCGTCCGCGAGAATGCGGCCCTGAGCATTCAGGAAAAAGGCGTAACAGCCCTCACCCGGCCGCAGCCCTTCCACGTCGTTCGTGGTCATGGCATGAAGCAGCCGTGCCCGGTCCTCGCCGGTGACTCGAATTTTTCCGCGGCCGGACAGATCCAGCCAGGCCGCGCGCGTGCGAAGCGCGGTGTAGCCCTCCGTTGCAGTCCCCTGTGTAGATAGCGTGCTCATTTCCGGAATGCCGCCGCCGTAAACAACGCGGGCGCGGGCTTCCCCGGCCGCCGTCTGAGGTAACGCCATGCTGAATAGTGCGGCGAAGGGCCAATCTCGCTCACAGGTTTTTGCGCGAACGCAACAAGGATTCCACCGAGCTGGAAATATCCCATAGGGCCACTCTCCACCCCGAGTATACAATCCGACCTTTGCCCAGAATTCTCCGACGCCCGAGCCGACGATACAATCGGGGTGTGATTCACCAGATCCTGCCGGTCGGAATGCTGCAATGCAACTGCTCGATTTTCGGTGACGAGACCTCGGGCCAGGCCATCGTGGTCGATCCGGGCGACGACATCGGGGACATTACGGCGCGCCTGGATCGTCTCGGACTCACGGTAAAGGCGATTGTGATCACCCACGCCCATATCGATCACATCGGCGGGGCCGCCAGGCTGAAAGCTCTCACCGGCGCGCCGGTGTACATGAACCAGAACGACGCCGAGCTTTACGCCCACCTGGATACGCAGGCCGCCTGGCTGGGGATGGAAACCCCGTCGCGCACCGAAATCGACAGCCCGGTTCGCGAAGGAGACAGGCTCACGCTCGCCAACGCGGATTTCCACGTGCTGCATACGCCCGGACATACCCAGGGCAGCATTTCGATCTGGATTCCGACGGAGAACAAACTGGTGGCAGGCGACACGTTGTTTCGCGATAGCATCGGCCGGACGGATCTTCCGGGTGGCAACAGCGGCCAGATCCTGCGCTCGATCCACGAAAAGCTGCTCACGTTACCGGAGGAAGCCATCGTGATTCCGGGGCATGGCCCGAACACCACCATCGGCCGCGAGAAGGAGCGCAATCCCTTCCTACGGCGTATTTGACCGCCCGGATCCCGGCACCACGGCCGCCTTGCGCAGCTTCGCCAATTCCCGCCGCGCGATATTCGACCAGTGGCTCGACGAATCCAGCTTCAGATACTCGGTCCAGTGCCGCACGGCTTTCATCGGCTGGTTCGAACCCTGGTAGAGCAAAGCCAGGTTGTAATGCGCGTCCGCATAGTTGGGAGCGGCTTTCAAGGCCGCCTGATAGTGCTCCAAGGCGCGCGCGCGGTCGCCGCGTTCATCGTACAGGTTTGCGAGATCGAAATGCGCCAGCGCGTACTCCGGATCAGCGCTCAGCGCTTCGCGGTAGTACCGCTCGGCTTCGCTCCAGTTGCGCGCGTTGAAATGGATGGTTCCCAGATTCACCAGGGCCCCGGCCGAAGTGGGGTCCAATTCCACGGCCTTTTGGTAAGCCTCAAGGATCTCATGCAGCGGCGCTCCGGATTGCTCGAGTTCCAGGCCCTGCTGGAACCAGTGTTCGGCGGCAGCACGCCGCGTGCGTTCGGCGCCGATCTGTTCCGGAGCGCGAAACTCGAGCAGCCGCGTCAGCTCTCCCTGATCGAAATTCAGGAGCAACTGTCCCGATTCCGCTTCCATGGCGCGGCCTTCGATGTCCACGCGGATCCGTTTCCCGTCTGCGTAGATCTTCAGTTGGGTGAGCGGATCGTGGATGCCTTCGAGTTTCGCTCCGAGGGCCGTGAGAGCCCGGCGGATCTGCGGAGAGGGCAGGCGGCTGGAACGCAGTTTCAACACCGTCCGCAGTGCCAGCAGTTCTTTGAAGCCGTAGGACTCGGACGCGGGAACCAGCTTCTGCCGCTCCCAACTCCGGAGTTGGCGTTCGGTGATTTTCAGAAGCCGCAGCGCCTCTGCCCGCGAATATGCCTGCTTCGTCGCAGCTCCCGCCACGAGTGGATTTTAGCAACTCTGGAATAACGAAATCCCTGCAATGCCCGCAGCGCCCGCGGAAACACACGCCGCGGCGTTTTCGTTCGTGACGCCGCCCAGCGCGAGCACCGGAATCCGCACTGCTCTGGCCGCGCGCGCCAGGGCTTCGAGACCCCTCGGCGCGAGATCCGAAGATTTGGAAAGCGGGGAAAATACGGGGCCGAACAACACGTAATCCGCCCCATCCGCTTCCGCCTGGCGCACGTCTTCCAGGGTGTGGCAGGAGACTCCCATCAGGAAACCCGGGGGCAGGATGGCGCGCCACAAGCGGGATGCGGGCGATCCCGACGGAAGGTGCGCGCCGCTAGCTCCCGCTGCCAGAGCCACATCCACGCGGCTGTTGACCAGGATCTTCGAGCCGTGCGGATTCGGCAAGGCGCGCACGGCTTCCACAAACTCGAACAGCGCGCGGGCGCTCAGGTCCTTCTCGCGGATCTGGATCCATGCGACTCCCGCGGCGAGGTTTCGCGCGATGGATTCGCGCAGCGTTCCCGCACGAAGGCTGCGCCGATCCGTAATATAGCAGTGGATCACTGCACGCCCCGCTTCCGTTCCGCCCGGCGCACGCGCGCTTCGTCCATTCCGAAATAATGCGCGATTTCGTGCCAGACAGTATCGGCGACCATCTGCTCCAGGCGCTCCCGGCTCCGCGCCATTCGCTCATGCGGGCCCTGATAGATTGTGATCCGGTCAGGCATCGTAAAGCTGGTGCTGACGCTGCGGGTGGTGAGAGGATGTCCGTGATACAAGCCGAGCAGACCGGGCCGCGGCGGCTCGCGTTCCACGATCACCGCGACGTTTCTCAAGTACTTTCGAAATCGCGGCGGGATGCGCCGCAGCGCGCGAGCTACCAGATCGTCGAACTCGCGTTCCGGGAGCATGCGCCGCTACTGAGTCACGCGCGTCGGGCGGGCCTCGGCTTCTCCGCGCAGCCACACGAACAAGGACGCCTTGGGGCTGGGCGAGGGCCAGGGCATTTCAATGCGCAATGCCTGCTTCCCGGCCTCGCCGGCGATCGGGCGAGGCAGTTCGGGAACCGCCAGCCCGGCGGATGCGCTCCACCCGGTCTTCTCGATGGTCTCGAGGCTGTATCCGCGCAATTCGCCGTAGAACCCGCCGGACGACTTCTCGTCGCTCATCGAAAAACTTTCGATACGAGGGAACCGGATTACCTTGCCGAGCAAGAACGGCTCGCCGTTGCCGGCCGCCTCTGTTCCGAGGGTCGCCGTGAGCCCGCATCCGGACTGCCCGACAGCGCCCGGATCGAGCGACAGGAACAGCACACCCGTACCAGCCATGCTGAGTTGCGCGTTCGCATGCTTCTCCCCGGCGGCCAACTTTTCTACTTGTACCGTTCGCTCCGGCTCGGCGCATTGCAAGGTGAGGACCGGCGTGCCGCCGGCCGTATCGATCTGCAAAGCGAAGCTCGTCCAAACCCCGGCCGGGATCTCGCCGTCCTGCGGCGCAATCGCCAGGTCGCGCGGAAGCGAGGGTTTCGATTCGCGGATGCGAGGCCGCGCCCCAGCCACTTGCAGCGCGCCCGGAAAGCGCAGAGGCTGATTCATCCCGTCCACCTTGATTTGCAGCGTCAGGTTCTCGCCGGCTTGCGCGCCGGGACGCAGCCGGACCGTCGCTTCGCGCCGGGCGCCCTCGCCCGAAGCGGGTTTGAGCACAATTTCAGCGCGGTCCGACTCCATCCCAGTGATCCGGTCCAGCCCGCTGCCGGTGAAAACAACGGCTTGCTCCGTTTCGCCCAGGTTTACCCGCGGTGCGGGCCCCTCCAGTTTCGGCGGCGGAGGCAGAAGACGCAGCGGAACGTCCACCGTCGCGCCGTCGGTGCGCGCCAGTGTCAACAAATACGGCCCCGCGCGCAGACCGTCAGTACCCACTTCTATTCGGAGCTGGTCCGAAGGGCCGCTGCGCTCCAGCGGCAAATCCACTGGAATTTCGCGCACGCTGCCCGGCCGGTGCATCCAGGCGCGGTCGACGAACAGGAAATCCGTGCCGCGAAGATCCACACGGATGTATCCAGTTCCGGCGATCAGCCGGTCCTGCGATTCCGGCGTAAGCATCGCGGCACTAAGATCACCGAGTCTGTGGAGTCGGAAAACTCCCTTCACCGGAAGCGTGCCGGCGTCCCACTTCGCCTCCAGCTTGTACGATCCCGGCGCGCCGGCGAACTTGCGCAGATCCAGACGAACAGCGCGCTCATCCACCATGACCCGAACTGGGACCTTGAGCGCCGTGCCGCTTTCGGGAATCAAGGTCCAGTCATAGGCATGGTGCAGGAACTGCCAGTCGGCGGCCTTTTCGAGTTTGAGGGGAACGTCGATGCGCATGCCGATCGGCAGATCGGCAGGCCGCGCCAGGGACGCGGCCGGTGCGCTGAGGTTACTCAGGCGATACGCCCACAAGTACGCGATCTTGTTGCGAGTGCGCGGCAGCCGCTGCGCGCAGAGTGTGGTCTGCTCCATCTCCGGTCCAGTGGCGTAAACGCCTCGGAACTCGGTGTCGGGCATCAGCCAGTTCTTTACTTCGGGCAGGATTCCGCCGCCCGGCACGACTCCACCCGCGTTCTGAAAAAATGCGTCCGCACCTTTTCCCATGAGCGTGACAGGGCCCGCCCGTCTTCCCGCACCCAGCGGATCGTAGCTGGAAACGGCAGGATTCAACGAGCGCACCAGCGCGAGCAGCGCTTGTTCGGTGGGCGTGGCCGGGCGCGGCGCCCGCGCGCTTTCGTCGTCGGCTTCGTCGGCGAGATCGCTCAACAAGTCCAGCGTGGATTCCAGATCTTCGGTCTGATCGGCGTAATCCGCCAGGGCTTGCACCAGGGTGTCATCCCTGGTCACCAGATTCGTCAAGCGCTTCTCGTCTAATCCCTGGGGAGCGAAAACCAGCAGCACGATGCGCGCCTCCAGCGGTACCTCCCACTCGGTCGAATTCGCTGCCAGCCGCGGCTCGAGCACGGTGATCTGCCCGCTGCTGGATTTCGGCACCAGAACGAGCGTCAGTTTCGCATCTTTCTTCAGATCCGCGGGCAAATCCAGAGGCTGATAGCGCACGCGAGAACCCGCCGGGAGATTGTTGAGCAGCCGGATGGGTACCGTCGCGGCCCGGCCGGCCGCCGGGCCCGCGCTGAGCCGGAAACTGGCCACTGCTACGCTTCCGACGCAACCCTGTGGGACCGCTGCCGCCGCGGCCGCGCCCGCCGCCGCAAACGTCAGAATGCGAAGGAACATACGTCACCAGTGTACGCCCGCTGTATCATAAAGGCTGTCGCCGCGCGCGCCGCCTCATGACGAAACTGGAAATCCTGCTGGCTCACGAACAACACCTCTTCCCAAGCGTGTTCCACTATTTCCAGGAGCCCCTGGTGATCGCGCGCGCCAAGGACCAGTTCGTCTGGGACCTGGACGGCAACCAGTACCTGGATTTTTTCGGCGGCATCGTGACCATCAGTGTGGGCCATTGCAATGAAACCGTCACACGGAAGACCACGGAACAAATGGAGCGGCTCCAGCATGTCTCCACGGTGTTCGCCACCGAGCCGCAGGCGGCGCTGGCCAAGCGCGTTGCGGAAATTTCTCCCGGCGGCAAGCTGACCAAGAGCTTTTTCACCAACAGCGGCACGGAAGCGAACGAAACGGCCATTCTCACCGCCCGATGCTACACGGGAAACCATGAGATTGTCGCGCTGCGTCATGCCTATCATGGGCGCTCGGCAGTCGCCATGGCCGCCACGGGACAAGCAAGCTGGCGATTGGGCGGCGCGCCCGCCGCGGGATTCGTCCACGCGCTCAACGCGTATTGCTACCGCTGCCCGCTGGGCCTTCAGTATCCGTCTTGCGGCGTGAAATGCGCGCGCGACATGGAGGATCTGATCCGCACCGCAACCTCCGGGCGCATCGCCGGATTTATCGCCGAGCCGATTCAAGGCATCGGCGGCTTCCTCACCCCACCCAAGGAGTATTTCGAGATCGTCGCGGGCATCGTGAAAAAGTTCGGCGGCGTTTTCATCAGCGACGAAGTGCAGACGGCCTGGGGACGCACCGGCGGAAAATGGTTCGGCATCGAACAGTATGGCGTCACGCCGGACATCATCACCGGCGCGAAGGGGCTGGGCAACGGCTTGCCGATCGGGCTCACGATGGCGCGCCCGGAAGTCGCCGCAGGACTTCAGGGGCTGACGATTTCCACCTTCGGCGGCAATCCCGTCGCCACCACGGCCGCCAAAGCCGTGATCGACTTTATCGACGAGCACAACCTGCTGATCAACGCCGCGGAAGTTGGCGCGCATCTCCGGAGCAAACTGGAAGAATTGCAGCAAAAACATTCGCTGATCGGCGACGTGCGGGGCATGGGGCTGATGCAGGCGCTCGAACTGGTGCAGGACCGCGCGTCGAAAACGCCCGCGCCCGCCGCCACTGCGGCGCTCATGGAGGCCGCGCGCGAGAACCGGCTGCTGATCGGCAAGGGCGGCCTCGATGGCAACGTCATCCGCATCACGCCGCCACTGAATATTTCCAAATCGGATGTGGACGACTTCGCCGAGCGCCTGGACGCGAGCCTCTCCCGCCTCACGGGATTTCAACATGGAAGAAAAAGCGTTCTATCGGGAATCGCAGACCACTAAGCCGGCAACGCTCAATTGCCCGTTTTGCCGGACGTCGGACACGTACGAGCTGCGCTGGCTGGTGCGCAAAAAAATCGATCGCCTTCCCGGCGGCGCCGACGAACGTGACCGCGCGAAGTTCGCCAAGGCGGCCAGTTATATGGTCCTGCTGGACGACAAGGCGATGTGCAAGAACATGCGCTGCCGCAAGCGGTTCGATGTGTCGGGCATCAAGACCACCGCGTTTATCTAGCCTTCGCAGGCTTATTTCAGGTCGATCCAGCCATCGGCGGGCAGCGTTACATTGGGCAGCCCCTCGCGCTTCTGGATCACGCGAAACCGGCGCCCCTTACGTGGAGTCTCCATTTCCACGATCTTTCCAGCGACAATACGCGGCTGCACGGCGCCGGTCTCAAACTCGATCTCCAGATTCGCGGACCCAGCGTCGTCCAGCCGCACAAACAGCCGCTCGCCATCGCTGCCGTAGAACATCTCGCGCGCGATCGCGGCGTTTCCGTGCATGGTGCCGGAACGCAGATCCGGCCGGTAATGTCCCGCGCCCATCCATTCGAAAGCCGACGTGACCGCGCCATCCAGGGTCACGTGAATCGGATTGGACGGCGGTTCGTGCAGTTCGCCCTCTTGCGCTTGCAGGATTGGATGGGACAGCCGCTCCGGCGGGTCCAGATCCAAGGCGCGATACACGTTCGACAGATGATCCCGGTAGAGCTGATCGAACTCCGGACGGTTTTCCGACCGATGCTCCGGACCGTACCACCAATTCCAGTCGCTTCCTTCCGCGATCAGCAGTTCCTCAAAGGCGAGCAGCCGCGACACCTCCTTCGTTTTCGGCGCGTGGTCGTCGTAGGCGCGGCGCGCGTCCAGCAGCAGTTCCCAGGCCTGATTGTCTTCCTCCGCGCCGATCCAGATGTCGAAATTCGCGTTAATCCAGGATCCCGGAACCACGCGGTCGAGCGGGCGAGCTTCGTAGCGTCCCAGCGCTTCCGAAACCGTGGTCGCCTCCAGCCGCGGATCGTCCGCTATGCGCCGGTACAGCGCGCGCAGAAACGGCCGGCCGTTGGCCTCATACCACTCCCAGGCGTTTTCGCCGTCCAAAATGATGGGAACCATCACGTCATGGCGGCTGGTATTTTCCCGGATGCGCTTGAGGAAATGGCCGGCGGCTTCCTCGGCGCCCATCCGCGAATACTCGAATCCGATCAGGTCGCTCAGATAATGATCGCGGAACAGCAGGTGCATCTCGCGCCCGTTCTGGTTCCACAGGTATTGCTGGTAGGTCTCGTCGATACCCGCGGGCTTGCCCAGCGTCCGCGAGAGCACGCCGTTGTCGCTGGCGGCCCACTGAAATCCGCAATCCGCGGCCAGCGCGAGCGCCTCGTCCGAAATCGAACCCTCGGAGGGCCACAGACCGGCGGCCGTCACGCCCAACATGTCCCGCAGGTACGACCGCGCGCGTTCCAGTTGCGTGCGGGCATCCTGCGGGTACCGGAATCGGCGCGGCAAATTCACGCCCGGGTGGGAAACGGCGGCGATATCCGAATCGCACAACAGGGGCAGGATCGGATGATAGTAGGGCGTGGTCGAAATCTCGATCTGGCCGCGCGCGGCGAAGTCGCGGTAGACCGGCAGAACCGCGGCCAAGGCGTCCCGCTGCTTGCGGACCATGCGTTGCTGATCGTCCAGCGAATAGTCCCGGCCTTTGCGGATCAACTCCCGCAACTCTTCGTCCGTGGCCAGCAGATCTTCATCGAACCAGGCGATCTGGCTCAGGATTTGCAAATCCCGCAGATCCTGCGCCGACAGGGGCTCACGCCGCCGCTCAAACAGCTCCAGATAACGCGGATAGCGGCGGATGATCCGGTCCAGGTTCGCCTGGAAGAAATACCGCTGTACGAAAGTTCGCTGCGCTTCCGTCAGATCCTCCGCGGGTATGGCGGCGCACTCAAAGAACGGATCGGAGGCAGTGCCAGAAGCGTATTCCGCGATCTGGGCGATCATCGACGGCACCAGGTTGAACGTCTGCCGCACGTGCGGAAATTCTCCCAGCACGCGGACCATTCCGGCGTAATCTTTCAAGGCATGCAGGCGCGTCCAGGGAAGTTTATACTGGCCGGTCCACAGGTCCTTGTAGAACGGCTGATGCATGTGCCATAGGAAGCAAAGCGACGTCACTGGCCGGCTTGCTCCGCTGTGTAGGGAGCGTTATCAGGCGTGGAAACAAACGCGGCCGCCAGGGAGCGGGCGGAGAAGTCGAAAACGGTCATAGGGCGGAGATTCAAGATTAACTCGATTGTCCGCAGTACCGAAACTTGGTCATAGGGCGTCGCGTCTGTTGCCCGGCGCCGGGTATAGGGCGACACCGCCAGCAGCGTAGGCTTCTGAGCCGCCACGTCCGTCACGAAGATGGCAGTTTGCGCCCAGAACCGGCTCTTCGAGATTGCCTCGACGATCCGCCCCAGTGCGGCGTCGCTCTGCGCGCCGCCGCTGCTCAGCCGCAGGAGCATCAGGTTCGGCATCCTGTCGGCGGTTTCGAGCTGCTTCAGGTCGTCGACAAACGCCTGTGCGCGGCCGGACTCGGGATATTGCGGGTCGGGGCCGCGATACTTCATGTTCGTAACGGCCTGAAGCGAGGGGTCTTTCACGCGCGCTACCTGGATTCCATCGGCGCCCGCAGCCGGCTTGTTCTCAACGAACAAGCCATAGTTGCGTACTGATAATCCCGCGGAAAGCGCGTTGCTCCAGATGTAGCCGGCGGGGGGAAGGTTCGCGGGTTCGCCGCCTTCGAAGCCGTTATAGCGCAGGCGTCCTGCCGCGAAAGCCGGCGCGAGTCTTTCGGTGAAATCGGGCGCGATGGCCGCCACGGCCCAGTTCAGCGCGACGGCCGGTGTGCCGCCGACCGGACGAAAGCTGTCGAGCCGCACGAACTCGCGCGCCAGCTTCGCAGCATTCGAACCGGCGGAGTTTTCTCCGTCCATCAGGATGTAAATCACGTGCTCAATGGAGGAACGCTGCTCGGGCAGCGAATCGGAAAACGACTCGCGATAAGGAGTGAGCGCCAGGGCGATCTTCGAGTATTCGGGCAACAGCTCTGCCGAAGGATTGCCGATAACCGACAGGCTGCTGCTGTGCCCGTTCCACACGGCGATCCGGTTTCCATCCACGACCCGCACTGCCGTGGGATAGGCGCCCACGGGGAGGAAACCCGCCAGCCGGCTCCGCGATTCGGACACATCCGCCACCGCTACCACGTTCGCGTCCGAACAACCGATGAATAAGCGGGTTTGGTCGGCGCTCAAGGCCAAAGAGCTCGGCGTCATCCCCGCCGGAGCCACGGCGCTGAACGCGGTATTCAGCGTCTCAATCACGCTCACTTCCCTGGCTGCGCCGACTCCCAGCACGAATACGTCGTTCGTATTCGCGGCCGCGACGAACAGCCGGTATTGCCATGGATTCTGCTCGTCAGGAATCTTTCGATTGCTCAAAACCAGATCGGTGGGATGCGCGCCAATCCGCACTCGCGCCATCTCGGTTCCCGACGGCAGACTGTACTGATAAACCGACGCATCGGACCAGCTTGAGACGAAAAATGATTGCCCGTCCGGGTGAACGAGAATCCGGTAGGGGCGGCGTCCTGTCTTCAGCGTGCCGCTGATCTGGCCGGATTGCGTGCGGAACGCGATCACGCGATCGTGGAACAGATCCGCCGCAAGTACGAAACGGCCATCCGGCGACACGGCCACGTCTCCGATAAAGTTGGCGCCGCTGGGCTGCGCGGGAGCCGCGCTGGCCGGGAACTCGCGCGAAACTTTCAGCTCGCCCGCTGGCGAAAAGGTGAACTCGAACACCGCGTAGCGCGATCCGCCTCCGGCGTACACACGGCGGCCGTCCTGGGAAAACGCCAATCCGAGGCCGGCGTCCGCAACCGGAACCCGCGCCGATTCCTTCATTGCCGCGATATCCACAACGCTGATCGACGGCCGGCTACCGGCGTGCAGCGCCAGCAGAAACTTGCCATCGGGCGAAATCGCAGAGCTGAGCGGCATCGAATCCAGGGCGATTTGCGTACCCGCTGGCTGGACGCGCCAATTCACTGGCAACGATTGCGCGCCCAATGCGAAAGCCACCAGTGCAGCCGCCAGCACCCTCATTCGACATACCTCTGCGCAATCGGAAACCGCCGCCCGATGCCGAACGCCTTCGATGTCACCTTCAGCCCGGGCGCGGCCTGCTGCCGTTTGTACTCGTTGCGATCCACTTTGTTCACAATATCCCGCACCAGTTCGAGAGGCACGGCGAGCTTTCCGGCGATTTGTTGCGGCGACGCGTTCTGCTCGATATATTCTTCCAATATCTGGTCCAGAATCGCGTACTCAGGCAGCGAATCCGTATCCTTCTGGTTCGGGCGAAGCTCGGCGGACGGCGCCTTGGTGAACACACTTTCGGGAATCACGTTTCCGAGCCGCCGGTTGGCGAGATGCGAGAGCGTGTAGACCATCATTTTCGGCACGTCCGAGATCACGGCCAAGCCGCCCACCATGTCCCCGTATAGCGTGCAGTAGCCCACGGCAAGCTCGCTTTTGTTGCCGGTTGTGAGCACGATTGCGCCGGTTTTATTTGAAAGCGCCATCAGCGTCATGCCTCGCAGGCGCGCCTGGATATTTTCTTCGGTGGTATCCGGCGCTCGCCCGGCGAACAGCGGCTTCACATTTTCAAGAAAACGTTCATAAACCGGCGTGATCGAAATCACCTCGAAACGGATTCCCATTCGCGACGCCATCTCCCGTGCGTCGCGCAGGCTGTGCTCGGAGGAATACGGACCGGGCATTCCCACGCCCGTGACGTTCTCGCGGCCCACGGCTTCCACGGCCAGTGCGGCGGTCAATGACGAATCGATGCCGCCGGACAAGCCGATCAGCACGCGCGAAAACCCGCACTTGCGGATGTAGTCGCGCGTGCCGAGCACCAAGGCCTGATACACCGCCTCGCAGTCGTCCGAAAAGTTTTCGTGCTGCTCGCCAGTTCCCGCCTCCAAATCCACCATGACGAGATCCTCTTCGAAGGACCGTGCTGCGGCGATGACCTCGCCGGCCGCATTCATCGCAAAGCTCGATCCGTCAAACACAAGCTGATCGTTCCCGCCCACCTGGTTCACGTAGACTACTGGCTTCGCATAGCGGCGCGCCGCCGACCGGTAGACTCCCTGCCGGATTTGGCGCTTGCCCATGTTGTAGGGGGAGGCGTTGATGCAGATCATCGCCTCAGCGCCGGCCGAGAACAGTTCCTCGACCGGATCGCGCTGGTATAAGCGCTGCTTCCAGTAGCTGCGATCGTTCCAGGCGTCCTCGCAAATCGTAAGCGCCACGCGCTGTCCGGCAAGCGTGCACAGCTCTTCGCGCTCCGCGGGGCGGAAATAGCGGGCTTCATCGAACACGTCGTAGGTCGGCAACAGCATCTTGTGTTGGCGGAATACCACGCGGCCGTGCTCGATGACCGCCGCGCTGTTCAGAGCGCGTTTGCCGATGTTCGCCTCGGAGCGGCCGACGTATCCGCAAATCGCAGCCAGGTTCAGCTCGGCGATCCCCTGCGCGAAGCGCACCAGTTCCTGCTCGCTGCGCTCGAGGAAACTCGGTTTTTCCACCAGATCGCGCGGTGGATAACCCGTCAGCGCGAGCTCCGGGAAAACCACCACCTCGGCCCCGCGCGCGCTCGCCTCGCCGGCCGCGCGCGTCATGCGATTCACGTTTCCGGGAAAATCCCCGACGGTAGGGTTGATTTGCGCCAGAGCTACGCGCATCGATGCTTCATTGTACCTGCCCCGCTGCTAATCAAGTGGTTCCGGGACTGCTGCGCCATCAGCTCTCGGATCCGATGCGCCGAATTTCACCTTCGTCGCCGAGTCGTACAGGATCGCCTGCCCCCGGCCGGTCGCGGCCGAATCATAGGGAGCGATCGTCTGCACCTGATGTCCCAGCCGCGTGAGCCCCTGGATCACCGCGGCTGGCACGCGGCCTTCGAGGCGCACATCGCATCCGGGCGCGCCCGTCTTGCGGAAGCGAGCCGCTTCCATCGCCTGCTGCACGTTCATCCCGTAATCCACCACGTTCGAAACGAACTGCGCGTGCGCCATGGCCTGGTTCGACCCGCCCATGATCCCGAACCCGATGTGCAGGTCGCCCCGTTCCATGAATCCGGGAATGATGGTGTGCGACGGACGCTTCCCTCCCGCGAGCAGATTCGGGCTCCCCGGAGTCAAGGAAAAATTCTGCCCGCGGTCGTGCAGCAAGAATCCCAGGCCGTCCACGGTCACCCCCGATCCGAAGTAATCGTAGAGACTCTGGATCCAACTCGCGATGTTGCCGTCCTTGTCTACAACGGTGAGATATGTCGTTTCGCCGAATGTCGGCTCGCCCGCGGCCACGGCGCAGTTGGCCTTCGCCGCATTAATCGCTGCGGCCCGCTGCTTCGCGTAGTTCTTAGACAGCAGGCCGCGAACCGGAATGTCGGCAAAGCGCGGGTCGCCGTTGTAGCGCAGATCCGAGTACGCCAGCTTCATGGATTCGATCCGCCGGTGCAGCTCTCCCGTCTCATATGGGCCGTTTTTCCCCGCCGGCATAGTCTCCATGATGTTCAGCATCTCCAGCGCAGCGATTCCCTGGCTGTTCGGGGGCAATTCGTAGACTTTCCAGCCGCGGTACTCGGTCGAAATCGGTTCCACCCACTCCGCCGAAAAGCTGGCGAGATCCTCAGCGGTCATTGTGCCGCCCAGCCGCCGCGAGGTCTTGAGAATGGCCTCCGCGATCTCGCCTCTGTAGAAGGCGTCGCGACCTTTGTCCGCGAGAATACGCAGCGCGCGCCCCATCTCCGGATTCTTGAACACTTCGCCCACGCGCGGAGCGCGGCCGCCGGGAAGATACACGCGCGCGGTCTCCGGCTGCTGACGAAGCGCCCCCGCCGAGCCCGCCCAATAGCGCCGGGCATCTTCGCTGACGGGAAAACCCTGTTCCGCATACGCGATGGCCGCCCGAAAAAGATCCTTCCACGGGAGCTTGCCGAAACGCTCGTGCATTTTGGCCCACCCGTCGATCGCCCCAGGGACAGTCACGCTATGAATGCCATCGGGAATCGAGTGGAGACCCTGCTTCGCGAGAAACTCGGCGCTGAGCGCGCGCGGCGCGGGTCCCGAGGCATTCAGCCCGGTCAGCTTTCCGGTCTGGGCGTCCCAATAAATCACGAACAAGTCGCCGCCGATGCCGTCCATCATGGGCTCGACCACGCCCAGCACGGCGTTCGCAGCGATGGCGGCGTCTACGGCCGATCCGCCCTGGGCCAGGATCTGCGCGCCAGCCTGCGAGGCCAGCGTCTGGCTGGTGGCGGCGATTCCCTGCTGCGTGATTACCATCGATCTTCCGTAGTCGCGCGGCTGCGCCAGCAGGGAAACGGCGCTCAGTGTGAGGGATGCGATCGCCCGGAACGTCATTCCAATGACAGTATCACGCGATTTACCGCCTTGGTTTACACCCGATTCGCGCGATGTTATCGTAATCGGGGATAAAACAAACATGCGTTTCTTCAAGTTCTTTGCGATTCTTGCCGCGGCGGCATTCGGATTTTCCATGTTTGCCCAGCAGCGCGAAATCCTGGCGTGGGCGCCGCTGCCCGCGCAACCCACTACTTGGACCGCGCCGAATCAACCGATCTGGCGCCTTTCCGAGTTGCTGGCCAAGCACCAGGGCGAATCCAATTGGAGCCAGGTCGTGGTCGATGACAAGTTACTGCACGCCGAATACATTTCGATGGCGCCAGGCACGAAGACGCCGCGGCAGTTCCATCCCGACACGCGCGCCTGGTGGATCGTCCAGGACGGGCAGATTCGCTTCACCATTGAGGGCCAGGAGCCATTCGTCGCTTCCAAGGGCTATCTGGTGCAGGTTCCATATCGCAACGTCTTCAGCATGGAAACCGTGGGCGACAAACCTTCGCTGCGCCTGGAAGTCAACATCTCGGGGGCCAAGACGATGTATCCCATTGAGGAACAGCCTCCGGCCCTCAAGGGATTTAACTTTGTCAAGGTCCGAATCAGCGGCAGAGGCAAGTACGATCAGGGCAACAGGCCCTATATCGATTTCAGCCGGGTGGTTGCCGGGACGGAAAAGCAGCGCCGCTTCATCGCGGACGACCGCGCGGTGGCCAACATCATCATCGGCGATCCGAAAACCCAGAGACCCGCGCCGGATACCGACTGGGGCCATTTTCACCTGGAGTCGCCCGAGTTCTGGATCGTTCTGCTCGGCAAGATGGAGTACAAGATCGGCAACCTGCCGATCTTTATCGCCGATCAGGGAGACATCGTCTACACTCCCGCCCAGACCTGGCATCGCGCGCGGTTCGCCGGCACGGAGCTAGCCTGCCGGCTCGCTATGAACGGCTATCAGGATCTGCTGCACAACTACCAGCCGCGCGATTAATGTTCCTTCGGCAAGCTGCGGCCGAATTTTTCTTTGTACCACTGCTCGAACCAGTTGTTTGCAGGTCGCGCCGCGGGCTTCGCCTCTTCGCGGAACGCCGTATTTTCCTCCTCGGCTCTTAACCGCTTCTCCTCCATGGGCGAATTGCGGCCAAGCTTGGCTCTGTAGAACTGCTCCAGCCACGGATTCGCCGGGCCTGCCGCTTCCGGTGCGACCGCCTCGCGATACGCAGTAGTGGCGGCTTCGGCCCGCGCGCGGGCTTCCGTCATGGGAGAGCTGCGGCCCAGTTTCGCTTTGTAGTATTGATCCAGCCAGGCATCCGAGCTGGTCTGCGGGGCAGCCATCAAAACGTTCACGCCGATAGCCAGGGCCCCGGTCCACAGGACACGTTTCGCTAAGATTCTCATAACTCTTCTCCTGCCGCGGGCTCCAGTGTCCCGCGGTCCTCGGATTCCGGAGGTGCAATCCATTCACCACTCGCCGTGAATCTCCCGCACCAGCCAAGCTGCACCGTTTCAGTGGCTTAAGGTCAACAGAATCACTTATGAGGCGCATTCAACCTTTCGATTGGAAGCCGTTCCGAATGTCGCCTATACTCGGGCTGTGAGAAACCGGCGCAGGCCAAGGCGCGGAATGGCGCGGCTCGGACTCGGAGTCCTGGGTCTGCTGGCGCTATGTTGGGCCGGCGCGATGCTCGCCCAGACGCCCGGATCGCAGGGCAGCCGGGAGACGGAGAAATTTGTCAACGAGAGGCTATCCCTCTGGCAGCAGCGCCTGAATCTTCAGGACTGGAATATTTCGGTGGTCATGACGCGCCGCAGCGATCTGAAGACGGGCACGCTGGGCGGGATTCGTTGGGACAAAGGTAAAAAAACGGCGGTCCTTCGCGTTCTGGATCCGGCCGATTACCGGATGCCGTTCGGCGAGATGCTGAAAGACATGGAGTTCACCATCGTCCATGAGCTCGTCCATCTGGAGCTTGCGTCCTTGCCGCGCAGCGAAGCCAGCCGCAGCAATGAGGAGCACGCGGTCAATCAGATCGCGGAGGCGCTGCTCCGGCTCGACCGGAAATCAGCGGGAAATATCCCGGCTCACGAATAGAAAATAGGCTGCGCCAAATCCCGCGGCGGCGATCGCGCCCAACACCGCTAGATTTTTCCACGGCAGCGGGTCTCCCATGATCAGATCGAACGGGTTGTAGTAGCGGAACGGCGAGAGCCACGCGACGGATTCCGCGGGCTGCCACAACCGACCGATGTAGTCCAGCAGAAATGTGGCGAAGGCCAACAAGCCGGAAGTTCCCCCGGCTACGCTGCGTCTGCTCGACCGCGCGCCGATCGCGGCGGCGATGCCGCCCCAGCACAGCGCCAGCATCCCTAAATTGGCTGCCAGCGAGAAGATCAGCTTCGGCGACGGACGTTGCACATCTTCGGGAGCGAACAACCGCAGCCCGGCCGCTGTGCCCCCGACCATGAGCACCAGCAAGACGCCTGTGACGAATACTGTCAGCGCCACAGTGCGCGTGATAATCCAGTGCCGGGCCAAAGGACGGGCCAGGATCAGGTCCATGAATCCGCTCTCGACTTCGGACGCGGGAGTGGCGCCCAGCGTGATTGTCATGGCGATCAGGGCTCCCATGACCGCCAGTTCGAAATACCCCAGGCACACGATCCCGGAAAATGACATGAAGGTGGCGAGGGAGGGCCCCAGCAATGCGCGCGCGAAGGGAGGGAGCAGCGAGCTAAGCTGTTCGAATCCTCCGGACCTCTGAATCGAGCCGGCGACGAAAATCAAAACGATTTGCAGCGCCGCCAGCAGAAGCCCGGTGGCAAGGGCCAGCGCCCGCACGCGCTTCAAGGAGTACTGGAACAGCAGAGTGGCGGGCCTCATTGCGTCCGGCCGGGCTTCCCAGCGCTCCCGCCTTCGCGGTAGTACTTGAGAATTACGTCTTCGAGCTTGGCCTCGGTGACTTCGATATCCTGCACCGGCAATGTGGCGATCGCCCGCAGCAGCGGGCCGAGCGGTCCCTCGACTTTCAAGTTCCACCACAGCGGCCCCGAGTCGAGGATGCAGGCTCCGTCCGGCAGTTCGGGGAGCACCAGTCCCGGTGTCGCGGACAGTTCCTGCGTGAACAGGACCTTCACTTGGCGCGCGGCCAGATTGCGCACCTCCCCGATGCCGGCCAACAGCGCCAGCTCGCCTTTCCGGATCAGCGCAATCCGGTCGCACACGCGCTCGACCTCGGAGAGCACGTGAGACGACATGAAAACCGTCCTGCCGCGGCTCTTCACATCCAGCAAGAGGTGATAGAAGGATTCCTGCATGAGAGGATCCAGACCCTCGGTCGGTTCGTCGAGAATCAAGAGCAGCGGATCGGACTGAAACGCCTGGATGAGTCCGAGCTTGCGCTTCATGCCGGCACTGTACTCGCGCAGGCGCCGGCGCAAATCGCTATCGGGAAACTCCAGGCGTTCTTGCAACTCGCGCCGCCGATCTTCATCTATAAACGGATCGTTCAATTTTGCGAGCAGGTTCAGGACCTCGCGCCCCGTCAGGTCCGCGTAGATCCCCATCTCGCCTGGCAGGTATCCGACGTTGAGTCGCGCACGAAGTCCTTCCGCCTGGCAGTCGTGGCCGAGGATCGAGGCGCTCCCGCTCGAAGGCCGCAGCAGGTCCAGAAGGATCCGGATGGTGGTGGTTTTGCCCGCGCCGTTCAGCCCGAGGAATCCGAGAATCTCGCCCGGCGCAACCTCGAGATTGAGATTTTTCACTGCGACGATGTGCCCGTACCGCTTTGTGAGACCGCGGATGGAAATGGGGGTCACACCACATTCTAAGGGTTCCGGACGTTAACGAAACGCGTCTGTGGTTCATCCAAGGGAATGCAAGAGGGTCGTATGATCCCGCTACAAGAATTCAACGCGGCATTAATGGAGTTGGATTTTCAATCCGCGCAGTGGTACCGCGCGCTGTATGGAGAGGCTTGCATAATGTGTGTGGAGTCCCCGGCCAGCCGGCGCTTTATTGCCGCGATGCTCGAATACATCGGCGCGCTCGGGAGGACCGGCGGAGACATTTCGATCCCGATGGTTCTGCTAGCAGGGACGATGCTTCAGACCGGGTATCGGATCGGCCGGAAGCAGGCGGAGGCAGAGATTTTGGAAGGCTGGATGCGCCTGTGATATGGAACTGGGGCCGCAGGGTCTTCAAACTCGCGGCGGGCGTCCACGCCCGCTACAGAGTGCGGGGCCTGAAGGCCCCGCGCAGGCGGAAGCCTGCTCTACCACGTCCCTCGGGGCACTTGCGGGCTCTGATACGGGGCAAACGCGAGCCCGGCCTGCGGGCTCATTCCGTAACCATACACGCCCGGAAATCCCTGCATCGCGGGAGCCAATCCGAGCGCGATCAGAACATCCGGCATTCCGAAGCCAGTGCGCCTGGGATCGCCGAAATTCACAGGCTGCGCGCTGGCACGCAGAATTTGGAACAGCCGCTCTACGCGATCCGCATTGCGCGTCTTGAACGGACCCTGAAAATCGGGATGATGCGCGAGCACCAGCGCCGCCAGACCGGTCACGTGCGACGCCGCCATTGACGTGCCGTCCCAGACTGCGAAGTTGTTTGGCGGCACGGATGAGAGAATCGCGACGCCGGGAGCGCACAGGGAAATCTCCGGTCCGAAGCAGGTGAACCTTGGAGAGAACAGACCGCTTCCATCGGATGGCCCGGCCACTTGCGCGTGATAACTGTCTGGCGGGAACTCGCGGGCGTTGCCTATGGCCGCTACGGCGAGCACATTTGGCGAACTCGCGGGATACTGCACCGGGCCTCCGGTGTTGCCGGCCCCGGCGATACAGGCGACGCCCATGCGCTTGGCCCTGAGGATCTGCTGCTCCAGAGCCTCGGAGGGCTCGGCGGCGCTCAGGCTCAGGTTCACCATGTCGATCTGCTTCTCAATGCAGTACTCCAGAGCCTCGATCAACTGGCTGACGAAGCCTCCGGGAAACTGCTTGCAGATGTGGATCTCGGCATCCGGCGCGAAGCCACGAATGCCCGTGCCGTCATCGGCGCCCGCGATGATGCCCGTGCAATGCGTGCCATGCGATACGGCGTCCTGATTCCATCCGCTCGGGTCCGCCTTCTTGTGGATCAGGTCCAATCCATTTTTTATGGTCCGCAGATCCTGGTGGGCCGTAGCTGCGCCGGAATCGACGATCGCGATTCGAACGCCCTGACCGCGAAGGTGATTCGGCAGGAGGTGGAGCCGCATCGCCTTCTGCCCCCAGCCCAACGTTTGCTGGCGCGGGAATCCTTCAAAGGTTTCCGCGAGCGAGCGCAGATATACCAGATTAGTCTGTTCCGTTTCCAGCGCCGGCTGGGTCTGGTAGAACGTCCAGTAGTCCGCCTTCGGCTTAACATAGAGCGCCGTTGCCGATTGCACCGCGTCGCTGGAAACAGATAGTGTGACCACGCCGCGCTCGTCCGTCACGCCGCTGGCCGGCGGAAGCGTTCCGAACAGATGGACCTCCGCATCCCGGATCGGAGCATTGTCTCTTCCCAGCACCATGACCGTGACAGAAACGGAAGGGCCGGCCGCGAGGGCAGCCGCAGCCACCAAGCCGGGCTCGTCGGTCTCGGTAAGGTTTAGATGCACGGGAGAATCCAGTTCGATGATCAATTGGCCGCTGCTTTGTTGTTTCAGAAAGTCCGCTTTGTCGGCGGCCATTTTGGCGATCAGGCAATGCGGCATTCCGGCCAGCCCGTCGGCCAGCGTGCCGACCAGACCTCGGGGGCCGATGCGCTCTACGACTTCCACCTCGGGGCATGCGCGCAGGGCCTGCTCGACGTAGTCCAGCGCCATCGGATATAGCACTCCTCCAAAACCTTGGCCGCCAATATACGGGCCGCCAATACGCCGGGGCGCAATGATGAACTGCTTCGGCTTGCTCGCGAGAATCTTGCCGGGCGGAGTGGAAATCCCGCTGGGGGCAGATCGGGTCGCGGTTCCCGCGGAAGTTCCGGCCGAGCTGGATGACGCAGACCGGCTCCCGCCCGTATGGGTGGGCACTTCATTTTTTTCTGGCATTCGATTTGATCCTCTCTTGGGAATGTCGGGCCAATGGAACTTTGTGTAAAGTGGGCCTCGCGCAGCTCGGGAAGCCCACTTTTTTGCTGAGGTCTTAGTAGATCGGAAGCTGCCCGTATTGGGCCGAAATGCCCCGCGAAAGCCCCGCCGCAAGGAGCGGGTTCCCCCACGGTTGCTGTCCGGCTCCGAGCCATGCCTGCGGTCCGAGGCCAATCCCGAACGGCTGGCCGACCTGTCCGATGGGGGCTTGCAGCCCCAGTTGCTGGCACAACTGCGCGATCTGAGCCTGTTGCACATATGCCGCGGTGAGCGGATCCAGCCGGGTCAACAGATTCGCCATCTGCGGATTTGCGATCTGCCATGGAGTCACCTGCGGCTGCATCAAGTGTTGGGCGAGTTGCAAGCGTTGCGCAATCTGTTGCTGCGCGAGTTGCGCGTGGAGAGCCTGCGCGAGTTGCGCCTGCTGCATCTGGGCCGCAACAGACGGATCCACGCCGCCATAACTGTGGAACATGCCGCCGAATCCATCAATGAGCTGCCCGGGCTGCCGGCCGACGTACTGACCGGCCAGAAGACCACCGATGCCGCTTGCCATTACGCCGCCCAGTGGATTGACAGCGGTACCGAAAAGTCCCTGCTGCCCCCATGGGCTGGGCTGCCCGAACGGGTTCTGCAGTCCGAGCGGACTCTGCTGTCCAAATGGGCTCTGCTGTCCGAATAGCGAAGCCTGTGGGGGATAGCCTGGGATTGGCATCGGATTGTAGCCTTGTTGCATACCGTACTGAATTCCTTCCATTTCACGACTCCTTCACTTCCTGTCTTCCTGGGACCATTTGTGCGCACGTAGCTTTGCCACGGTGCGAGAACATGCCACTCGTCTTCGGAATTTCGTCAGTTTTTTCTTCGCATCCCTCCTTTCACCAGGCCGTTCACCGGGCCTTCAGCGGGCCCTTCGCCGCGCGTCCACCCAGAAACAATTTCGTGCCTCGCTGCAATTTGGGCGCACTTCTCCTCCTCGCTTCCAGGCGGATTCAGATCGGCCTAAGGTGTTGCGAAGCTGCTCTCGTGCCGGCGAAGCCCTTGGACTCCTGAAAGAGGACACCTGTCCCGTTCAGGAAACATCCGGAGGGAACGTTCGCTTTGGCAGAGAGAACAGCACGCCACAACGCAGTTACGACTTCTTTACGGTTTCCACAGATTCATCCTCGCGGAAACGTGTCAAGCTTCACGATGAGTATACACCTGTGATTCGAAAATGGAACTGTTTTTTTTTGGCAAGCAATGATCATGCCGAAGGATGGAAATTCGACTGCAAAGACCGCGCTTTAACGCTGCGCGCTGTCCTTTGCGACCGGCACAATTTTCGCACCCTCCTGAGCGGCGTCGCCAGGGGAAGCGAGAATTGTAGCGCCTTCATAAAGGCCTTGCAGGATCTCCACGCGATCCCCATAATCCCGTCCGACCGAGATCTTTTGCAGATGGACGATCCCGCCCGAATCCACGACCGCCACCTGCGCGCCATCCGAACGGACGATCAGAGCCTGCGCGGGAACCAGCAGCGGCGGATTCGCGCGTACGCTCCCCAATCCGACTTCCGCGTACATTCCGGGCAACAGAGTCCCGCCTGTATTCGGCACGCCGATTTCCACCAGCATCGTGCGGCTCGCCGGGTCCAGCGCGTTGGCCGTGCGCGCGACGGTGCCGCGGAAGCTGCGCCCCGGAAAGTTGGAAAGCTCCAACTGCGCCGGTTGGCCAACGCGGATAGCCCCCGTATTTTCCTGAGGAACGTTGACGAAGGTGCGCAGCATCCCGGTCTGCGCGATGCGATACAGCAGCGTCGTACCCGCGCTCACCAGCGCGCCGACATCCACGTTGCGCACGGTGATCACGCCGTCGAACGGGGCCCGTACCGTTCGATAGCCCTGGATCTCCATCAAGCGGGCCAGGCTGGCTTTGCTGGCTGCAACATTGCTGCGCTGTGCGGATACGGCCTTTTCCAGCGCCGCGACGTTGGCGTTCTGCGAAGCGAGCCGCGCCTGATTCTGATCGTTTTCCTGTTGCGAAACGACACCTTCCGCCGCCAGCGTTTTCCAGCGATCGGCCGTGATACGCGCCAGCTCGCGGTTCGCTTTTCCCTGTTCCAGGCTGGCCTGCGCCTGCTCGAGCGAAGCCTCCGCCTGGGCGACGGCGGCTTCCGACTGATGGATCTGCTGATCGAGTTCCGGCGCATCGATCTCCGCCAGCGGCTGGCCGGCCTGGACGCGATCTCCGAGATCCACCATGCGCTGCTTCAAGTAACCGTCGGCGCGGGCTAAAATCGGAGCTTCCGTAACCGCCTGGAGCGTGCCCGGCAGAGTCAGTTCGCTCCGGGCCGAGGAGCGTGCGACCCGGATCACTTCTAAGCGCGGCAGATCCTTTGTGCGGCGCTCGGATTCGGCGCGAACCAGGTTGTCGCGCCGCTGGAGCGGAATGTAGCCGGCGAAGAACGCTCCGGCGAAAATCACGGCCAAAGCGAGTCCAATCGCGGCAATCGTAATTCCTGAAGGGCGCCAGGGCTTGGCCCGGCCGTATGGAGCTGCGGGTTCCCCCTGCTGCTGCCGGAGCTGGCGCTTCAGTTCCTCCACCTGGCGCTGTAGCTGTTCCGCGGAAGAAGGTTCCGCGCCCGCCTGTCTGGGATCGCTATATTTCATTTCGCTTCCTCGAGCAGGCCCCATTCCGATTCCAAAGCTTCCGTGCGCTCCTCATCGGCGAGCCTCTGGCCTTGATCCAAGGGAGGCTTCTTGCGCAGGTAGCTATAGAAAATCGGGACGATGAACAGCGTCGTCACGGTGGCCCCCAGCAGCCCTCCGATGACCGCGCGGCCCAGCGGCGCATTTTGCTCACCGCCTTCGCCCAGAGCGAGCGCCATCGGCAGCATGCCCAGGATCATCGCAGCCGCTGTCATCAGCACCGGGCGCAGCCGCGCGTGACCCGCCGAAAGCATCGCATCGGCCGCGCGCGGGTAAGCAGAACGCTCGTCGTTGGCGAACGTCACCATCAGGATGCTGTTGGCCGTCGCCACCCCCACGCACATGATCGAGCCCATCAGGGAAGGGACGCTGAGCGTGGTGCCCGTCACAAACAGCATCCAAAGGATTCCGGCGATGGCGCCCGGAAGCGCGGTCAAGATGATGAATGGATCGAGCCAGGACTGGAAATTTATCGTCATCAGCAAATAAACCAGCACGACGGCAAAGATCATCCCCAAACCAAGACGAACGAACGACGTTTGCATCGTTTCATACTCGCCCCGCAGGCTGAGCGTGGTCCCGCGAGGCAGGCGCTGCTGCTCCTCTTTCATGATTTTTTCCACTTCGTTGCCGACGCTGCCCAGGTCGCGCCGGTCGACGTTGGCGTAGATGTCGAACACTGGAGCCACGTTGTAATGATTGATGATCACCGGGCCGTAGCTGCGCTCTACGTCCACCAGGTTCGAAAGCAGTTGGGCCGGGCCGGACATCGCGCCCGGATTTCCATAGGCGAGCGACGCCCCGTTGGGGGAGGAGCTTACCGAAGCGTTCCCGGCGGCGGCCACACCGGCAAGGGATCCCGGAGTGGTGACGGTCACCGTGGAACTGGCGGGGGTGATCGGCGTGCGCAGCAGCTCATCCAGCGAATCGATGCGGTATTGCGAGGTCTGCACGCCTACGTTGTAGCTGACGCCGTTGGCCGGGTTCAGCCAGAAATTCGGAGCCACCTGGTTGTTCCCGCTGAGCGAAATCAGCATGCTGCCGGCGACATCGCGCTGGGTCAAGCCCAACTGCCCGGCCTTCGCTCGATCCACGTTCACGGTAAACTGCGGCTGCCGGAATACCTGATGAAGGTGCACGTCGGCGGCGCCCGGGATGCGCGCGATCCGGTCTTTCAGCCTTTGCGCAATCTTGTAGTTGCCGGCGCTGTCGCGCCCCGCGATCTGCAAGTCGATCGGCGCGGGCAAACCGAAATTCAGAATCTGGTTGGTGATGTTGGCGGGCTCGAAGAAAAACGCGATCTCCGGGAAGCGCTCGTTGAGGCGCTGGCGCAGCAGCACTTCATAATCGCGGACGGGTCCATGCTTTTCGCGACGCAGCGAAATCAGGATCTCCCCGTCCGTTGCTCCGATGTTCGGCACGTCGCCTTGTGCGATGCTGCCCCAGGCGTTCGGAATCCCGATGTTGTCGAGAATCGTGTCAATTTCCCCCGCGGGCAGCGCCTTCCGGATTTCCTGTTCCACGTCGGCGAAGCGGAACTCGGTTTGTTCGATCCGCGTGCCTGGCGGCATCCGGGCGTGCAGCCGCATCTGGCCCGCATCGACTTCGGGGAAGAAATCGTGGCCCACCAGCCGGGCCAGCCAGAACGATCCGAAGCAAAATGCCAAGAAACCACACAGCACGGGTCCGCGATGCCGCAGCGAAAAGTCGAGTAAACCAACATAGCGGTAGCGCAGGCGTTCGAACAAGGAGTTCGCGCCGCGATGGATGCTCCACAGCAGGCCCTTCCCTCCGTGCCCTCCGGCCTGATACACAGCGGCTTCCGTTCGAAGGAGTTTGTGAACCAAGGTGGGAATCAGCGTGCGAGACAGCAAGTAGGAGGCCAGCATCGCGAACACCACCGCCATGGCCAGCGGCGTGAACAGGTATCGAGCCGTACCTGCCAGCAGCAGCACGGGCACGAACACGATGCAGATCGAAAGCGTCGAGACCAAGGTCGGAACCGCGATTTGCGACGCCCCATCGAGCACAGCACGCACCAGACCCTTGCCCAATCCAAGGTTGCGATGGGTGTTTTCGATTTCCACCGTCGCGTCGTCCACCAGGATGCCGACGGCCAGCGCCAGGCCGCCGAGCGTCATCACGTTGATGGTTTGCCCCAGCAGGCTGAGAATCGAAATGGACGTGAGAATCGAAAGCGGGATGGAAATGCAGACGATCAGCGTGCTCCGCCAGCTTCCCAGGAAAAGGAGAATGACCGTGCCGGTGAGAAACGCGGCGATCAGTGTCTCCCGCAGCACGCCCTGGACAGAAGCGCGTACAAAGAGCGACTGATCCCCGAATAGGGAAAGCTTTAGCGTTTCCGGAACCGTCGCCATGATCTTGGGAAGCGCGTTTCGCACGGCGTTCACGATGGCCAGCGTCGAGGCGTTGCCGTTGCGGGTCACGGTAAGCAGAACGCCGCGCGCGCCATTCATGCGCACGATGTTTTGCTGCGGCGTAAATCCGTCGTGGACCGTGGCGACGTCTTTCATGTAGATGGTCGCGCCGTTGACCGTTTTGATCGGCAGGTCATTGAACTCCGAAACGACCGAAGGGCTGCTGTTCAGACGGATCGGGTACTCGGTTTCCGCGAATTTTGCCGTCCCCGCCGGAACGATCAGATTCTGGAGATTCAGGGCGTTGGAAATATCGGCCGGCGAGAGTTGTTTCGCGTAGAGCTCCTCCAGATTCAGATCGACCATGATCTGCCGTGTTTTTCCGCCAAACGGATACGACACGTTCGCGCCCTGAACGGTGGCGAGCGGCGTGCGGATGAAGTTGTTCGCTTGATCGAAAATTTCCTGTTCGGCGAGCGTGTCGCTATTCAGTCCGAGTTGCAGGATCGGCACGCTGGCCGCATCGTATTTGAGGACTTGCGGGGGAAACGTTCCGGGAGGCATGTTCCGGACCTGCACCTGGCATTGCGTGACGATCTGAGCCAGCGCCAGGTCCACCTGAACGTTGGGATGGAAATAAACTCGAACGACAGAAATGCTCTGGTACGACTGGGATTCGATGTGCTCGATATCCACTACGTTGGCCGTCAGCGCGCGCTCAAAATTGGTGACAATGCGGCTCTCCATCTCCTCGGGCGTGAGTCCGTTGTATTGCCACACGATGCTGACGATCGGGATATCGATGTACGGGAAGATGTCGACCGGCATGGTCGCGATGGCGGTTCCGCCCAGAATGGCGATCAGGACGGCCATCACGACGAAAGTATAGGGACGCCGCAGCGCTAACCTGACAATCCACATACGCTAGTCCCTATTGTTGCTCCCCGGTCGCACGAAACGCCTACCATCGTAGCATCCAGGGCCGTAATCGACCTCTGCCATCCGGCTTTGTCTTGTGGTACTTTTTCAATGAGTTACACTTTGGGAGATTCCATGATGCATCGCGCCTTTTTGATCTTCGCCACCGCCAGTCTGGCGTCGTTCAGCTCCGCCGCTTTCGCTCAGAGATCCTGCGAGGATCTGCAATCGCTCAAGCTGCCGGACACGACCATTACCCAGGTCATGAGCGTGCCGGCTGGACCATTTGTGAACCCGGCTCCAGCCCCAGTGGCTCCTCCGAATGGCGGGCGCGGTGGAGCGGCGCAGGCGCAAATGTTGCCGGCCTATTGCCGTGTGTTTGCAACGCTCAAGCCTTCATCCGATTCCGACATCAAGATCGAAGTCTGGCTGCCGCTCGGCGCCGCGTGGAATGGGAAGTATGAGGCGGTGGGCGGCGGCGGATGGGCCGGCGTCATCAGCTATGCCGCTCTGGCGAATGCCGTCCAGGAAGGCTACGCGACTTCATCCACCGATACGGGCCACGAAGGAGGCAACGCGAAGTTCGCCGTGGGGCATCCGGAAAAGATTGTCGACTTTGCCTACCGCGCCGTGCACGAGATGACCGTGAAAGCCAAAGCGATCATGACGGCTTATTACGGCCGCGGCCCGCGGCTCTCCTACTGGAACGGCTGCTCGACCGGGGGCCGCCAGGGGCTGATGGAAGCGCAGCGCTATCCCGAGGATTTTGACGGCATCGTGGCGGGCGCGCCCGCCAACTACCAGACTCACTTGCACGCCTGGGACATTTCCTTGCAAACGTTCGTACGGCAGGCTGGCGCCGCCGTCCCGGCGGCCAAGACGGATCTGGTGGCGAAAGCGGTTCTTGCCGCCTGCGACGCCCTCGATGGCGTGAAAGACAATCTGCTCAACGATCCCCGCAAGTGCAACTTCAATCCCGATACGCTGCTGTGCAAGGGCGCCGACTCCAACGGTTGCTTGACCGCCCTGCAAGTGGAGTCGGTGAAGAAAGCCTACGCGCCGCTGAAAACTTCCAAGGGTGCGACGGTCTATCCCGGCTATGCGAAGGGCAGCGAATTCGGATGGAGCGTGCTGGCGGCGGAGGGGCCGTCGCCTACGGCGCTTTCGCTCGGCACCTATCGCGAGGTTCTGCACCAGGACCCCAACTGGGATTGGAAGCTCTGGGACGTGGACAAAGACGTGCCCGCCGTCGATGAAAAATACGGCTACATCAATGCCGTCAACCCGGATTTGTCGGCGTTCAAATCTCGCGGCGGCAAGCTGATCATGTACCACGGCTGGGACGACGTGGCCATCTCGCCCGAGAACAGCATCGACTATTATTCGAGCGTGCTCAATAAAATGGGATCGAAGCAGGACAACTGGTACCGGTTGTTCCTGGTCCCCGGCATGGGGCACTGCCAGGGCGGGCCCGGTCCCAACCAGTTCAACTACATGGGCGCCATGGAGCGATGGCGTGAATCGAACGTTGCTCCGGAGCAGATGGTGGCATCGCACGTGGCCAACAACCGCGTGGATATGACACGCCCGCTGTGCCCGTACCCGCAAGTGGCTGTTTACAAGGGAGTCGGCAGCACCAACGACGCCGCGAATTTCGCTTGCAAGGCGCAGTAGCCGGCGCTACGCGAACACGCGATCGAACTGGAGAACGAAGCCTTCGACAGGCCATCGCCACCTCACGCGGGTCCGTGAGCGTCTCCGGCTCGCGGTTTCTCGAAGGGATCGATCCGCGCAGGCGCGCGGCACGCCGTGAGCTTTGTACTCCTGCATTTTTTCGCGCAGCGCGCGGAGGCGATCATTTGCCGTTGAGCGGACCTCGATGAAAAACTCAGACGCCGGGAACACATCGACCGGGATCAGCATGCAACGAGCAGGTCGCGGAGCTAATTGTGAGCCGGAGTATTGCCAGACACGTCGACCAGCTCTCCATTCACCAACTCGCGATTTTTCGCAAGGGCATCCGGGAGGCGCTCGAATTCTTCGATCGTGATGCCCGTGGTGATGGCCACGACCCTATCTTAGAATCCGCGCGGCGGATATTAGTTCAGCCCCGCAGGACCGATCAGGTGATGCGCGTCCTGCTGGTTTTCCTGGCAGATGTACTCCATCAGCTCTTCGCCGGGCCGAAGCGTGGCCGTGAACTTGATTTTGAAGGGCTTGGTGTACATCACTGGGTCGATGATCTGGGTCTCGATATCCAGCGTGCCCAGATCGGGCCGCGTCAGCCGTTCGATGGTATGAAGCTGCTCGGAATGCGGGTGGCCGCGGAAATCGAACCAGAATTTGTCGTTGAATCCGATGGTATCGATCACCAGCGAATCCCCGTCCCAGGTTCCGATTGAGTCGCCATACCAGGTTGGATCGGGATCTTCGGCGTGCTTGCGGCCGTCGATGAAGATCTGACGGAAACTGTGGATGTTGCCTTCAAACAGGTAAAAGATGTGGGTAGGACTCTGGATCAATCGCCAGGGATAGGGCGCGATTCTGGGAACGCCCGTAGGCAGGCAATTCGCTTCCGGATCGTCCTTCGACAGGCGGGAATCGAAGATCTGCTTCGCTTTGGCCGTGAACGAGATTTCTTCGCCCGGCAGAAGACCCTGCCGAATATCGCCGACGGGCCCGCCGCCGTTCCACACACCGGAAAAATCCACTTTCCCGTCCGCTGTGCGCGGCGTGGGGCCGGTGGGGCGGGCCTTGCCCTTGCCTTTGCCACCCTTGCCGGGCGCTTTGGCGTCGCCCGGAGCTTTGCCGGCTTCTTGAGAATCGGCGGGAGCGTGTAACAGCAGGAGGGCGGCCGCCAGCGCCGCCGCGGTCATCAGGCCGCTGGTCCAATTCTTTCTCACGCTATTGCCCGTCCTGGCTGGTAGACCTGGCGAATACCCGACGGCCGTCGGCCAAAGTGACGGAAGCGGCGTTGGCCAAATTCGAGCCATCCTTGGCAGCCGAGCCCTGCACGGTGACATGGTCGCCTTCCTTCAAGCTGTTCCTCGTCCAACCCATCCGCTTCAGCACGTTGGGGCTGGCCAGCTCGAAATTCCAATTCGTCACATTGCCCTTTGCGTCCTTGACGTCCACATAGAACCGGGCATGCGGGTTGGTCCACTCGACCTTGGTGACAACCACATTTTCAAATTTCAGCGGCTTCTTATCGTCGTACTCCGAGGCGAACGAATGATGCGCCATCACCGGGACGATCGCCGCACCGAGCGTTGCAGCTAGAACAAGAACTTTGGCTCCCATCGGATAACCTCCAGTTTCGTATTCTGCCACAGAAACGGCTCTTGTGCATCGTCCGCCCGCGAGATGAAGGTGCGATTAAGGCGTGCAACCTGTTTTGCAGCAGTCCCCTTCTAACTAATGGGAGAATCGCAATGAAGCGAACACTGGGAGTGATCCTCCTTTTGGGGGGACTGTCGCTGGCAGGATGCGCGGGCGGGTATGTATATTATGCGACGACGCCTCCGCCGCCGGTTCGCGTCGAGGCGCGCGGCTTTGCGCCTGGCCCCGGATTCATCTGGATCGACGGCTACTGGGGTTATCGCGGCGGAAGCTACGTGTGGGTGCCGGGACGCTGGGATCGCCCGCCGCGGCCGCGGGCGCGCTGGGTGCCGGGACGCTGGGAAGCGCGGCACGGGCGATACTACTATCGGGAAGGCCGCTGGCGCTAAACGCGCTTAGACCGATGCCGCCGGCGGCGCGCCATCGCCCCCGCCCTGTTTGGGCATTTCCTTTTCTTTGGGCGGGTGCGCGGCTGCCTTCACCGGGCTCAGGATGACGTGCGCATTCCGGCCTTCCATGCGCGGCTGGCCGTCGATGGTTCCGTACTGCGCCAGATCGGAGGCGAAGCGCAGCAGCAATTTTCGGCCTAAGTCGGTATGCGCAATTTCGCGGCCTCGGAACTGGACCACGGCTTTCACTCGATTACCTTCCTGGAGGAACCGGATCGCGTGGTTCTTCTTGAATTCGTAATCGTGATCGTCCGTGTTCGGACGGAATTTCAGCTCCTTCACCTGGATCACGTGCTGCTTGCGCTTGGCTTCGTGCTGCTTCTTTTTGTTCTCGTATTGCCACTGCCCGTAATCCATCGCTTTGGCGACAGGCGGATCGACGGTGGGCGCGATCAGGATTAAATCGAGTCCCATGTCCTGCGCCTTGCGAATGGCCTGCGGGGTCGGCAGCACTTCGACCGTTCCATCGGGAAAGACGGCGCGGACCTCGCGCGCTCGGATCGCTTCATTCACGTTTTCCCGGATTCTCGGCCGGCGGGGGGGAAATCCTCTGGGAATCATCGGCACATCTGCCTGAGGGCGGCAGGCGACACAATCATGACCTGATGGTATCAGATTCTCGGCCCGCGACAAGCGGTTGCGCACCCTTGGTCGAGCCGGGCCGGGGCGAGCATGTAGAATGGATCTGCTGTGGATCGGATTCTCAAGGGCCTTTCGCGCTTTCAGAAACGGGTTTACCCCAGGCATCGCGAGTTGTTCCAGAAGCTGGCGCTGGGGCAGAAGCCCGACGCCTTATTCATCACCTGCGCCGACTCGCGGATCGACCCGTGCCTGCTTACGCAGACCAAGCCCGGCGAGCTGTTCATTTGCCGCGTGATCGGCAACATCGTCCCCCCCTTCCCGGACGCGATCGGAGGCGTCTCGGCGACCATCGAGTACGCCGTCGGCGTGTTGGGGGTCCCCGATGTGATCGTCTGCGGGCACTCCGACTGCGGCGTGATGAAGGGCGTGTTGAATCCGGAAGCCCTGGAGCCGCTCACCAGCGTCGCGGCCTGGCTGAATTATGCGCAGCCCGCCCGCACGGCGGTCGAGCAGCAGGAACCTCGCGCCCCCAATTTCCTGATGGCGCTGACCGAGCGGAATGTGGTCCAGCAGCTTGCGAATTTGCGCACTCACCCGACGGTTTCCGCCCGCCTGGAGCAGGGCGACCTGCGCCTGCATGGCTGGGTGTACCATTTGGCGGAGGGCGCTGTTACGTCCTATGACGCGGAGCAATCCGCCTTCTTTCCACTGGAATGGCGCAAGCCGAGGCTTCGTGCCGTACATCACCCCTGATAGGATGGATTTCTTATGAGCACCCCAGTCGCTGCGCACCCGCCCGTGACCACAGCCGGAATCGCCACCAGCAAATGGATCTGGCTGGCGGTGGCGATTGTCGTGGGGTTGGTTCTTGCGTTTTCTCCGACCCCGCACGGTCTGACGCGAACCGGGCAACTGGTGCTAGCCATCACCGCGGGCACCGTGATCCTGTGGGCGACCGAGGTGATGAACAATGGCGTGGCTTCGGTCCTTATGATGGCGATGCTCATCGCGATAAAAATTCCTCCGCCGCGGGCGCTGAGCGGCTTTGCGGATCCAGCCTTCTGGACGCTGCTGGCGGTCCTCTACTACGGCTTTGCGATGCGCAAAACGGGTCTGGCCGAACGGCTTTCCTATTACATCCTGACGCTGTTTCCGGGATCGTACGCGGGAATCCTCACCGCGTTCTTTTTCATCGGATTCGTTCTGGCGCTGGGAATCCCCTCGATGACCGTTCGCACCGCGATCATGGCGCCGATCGCCTGGGCCATGGTCCAGACGCTGGGGTTGAAGCCGCATAGCAAAGGATCCGCGCTGATCATGCTGACCGTCGTCGAGATGGCCGTGGTGCCAGGGCTGGCCTTCGAGTTGGGATCGTTGAACGGTCCGGTGGTGATCAAGATGTTTGCCGATAAGCAGGTCCCGCTGAGCTGGGGCGGGTATGCGCAGGTGATGACCCTGCCCACGCTGTTGTTCTGCGCGCTGATCCTGGGACTGAACCAATTGTTCCTGAAGCCGGAAGTTCCCTTGCAAGCCTCGACTGAGTTCGCCCGCACGAAGCTGGCTGCGCTTGGATCCGTCAAGCGCCCTGAGATGATCACGGCCATCGTAGTCGCGGTTTCCATCTTCCTGTGGGCCACCAACGGACGCCTGCACTCGCTGCCGACCTTCGCGGTGGGCATGTTCGCCATGGGCGTGTTCGCGATATCCGGAATCTTGCAGGACGGGGATATCGCCACAGGAGTCTCCTGGACGCTGCTGCTATTCCTGGGCGGAATTTTCGGTCTCGGCAACGTGATCGTGGACACGAAAATCACGGATTGGATGGCGGGCCTGATGCTCCCGCACGTGGGCAGCCTGATCGCCACGCCGACCCTGCTCCTGGTGGTTGTTCTGCTCGCGATGCTGGCGCTGCGTTTCCTGGATCCGACCGCGTTTATCGCTATGCCTTTGATTTTCCTGCCTCTCCAGGAACCGCTGGCCAAGGCTGGAATTCCTCCACTGGTGCTGACAGCGCCCCTGCTGCTGGCTTCCGCGCCGCTGTGGATGACCTACATGAATTTCTGGATCGCCATGGGCGACAGCATCACTCAGAGGCAGGCCTTCAGCCGGATGCAATTGTTCCATGTCGCCAACATCTACGCCGTTTCGGCGATCATCACCTGCGTGATCGGAGTGTTCTACTGGCGTATGATCGGAGTGTTCTAGCAGGTTTGCTGGAAGAAGCCTCACGAGGCGGCACGCATGCGTGCGTGCGCCGCGTGACGCCCTGGGGCGCGTGAATTATCGCGAGATCGCGCTGGCTGCCGCGGCGCGCTGCGGCTTTCGCGAAAAACTCGCCAGGGGTGCGACGCGGTACTTCAGCAACGTCAGCAACGCGTCCAACCCATCGTGCCAGCGGATCTTCTTGCCTTCCATGACGCCGCGCGGATTATAGGAAACCGGCACTTCATGGATCCGGTAGCCCAGCCGGCGTAGCTTGGCCGTCACTTCCGGGCAGAATTCGAACCGCAGACACTTTAACTCCATCGAATCGAGCACGCCGCGACGGAATGCCTTATATGCGGTCGCTTCGTCCGTGATCCCCGCGCCGAACAGTACGTTTGCCGAGATGGTCAGAATGCGATTTGCGATCCAGTTAGCCAGCTTCATCCCTTTTACGCCTTTTAGGAACCGCGAGCCATAGACGACGTCTGCGCGGCCGGCCACGATCGGCGCCAGCAGATGGATGTAATCGCGCGGGTCGTACTCCAGATCTCCATCCTGGATCAGGATGATGTCGCCGGTGGCTTTGGCGATCCCTACGCGCAGGGCGGCGCCTTTTCCGAAATTCACTACCGAGTGATGCACCCGCACAGCGGGCGACTCCTTGTATTTGCCGAGCGTCTCCGTGGTGCCGTCAGTCGAGCCGTCGTCGACCACAATGACTTCCTTCGTGCACCCGGGCGGAAGCGGAGCTTCCAGAACCCGCGCAAGCACCAGCGGGAGGGTCAGAAACTCGTTATAGACCGGAAGCAGGATCGATACTTTCACGGAGCGTGGTCCCGATCGTTTCCAGTGTAGCTGGATTGAGCCGCCGCGCAGGGCGGCTTTCAAGTCCGTTCCACCGCCTCAGCGTCGTCTTCTTCGACGCGCGACTGAACGTTGCGGCGGATCAGAATCGACAACACAAGGGTTGTCGCGAGCGTGACGGCACCGCCAGTAACATGCGCGGCAACGGTGACTCTTACGGCAGTATCCGTGTCCTCGGCCATGGATTTCATAATCAGCGCGGTCATGCCGAGGAACACCTGGGCGAAGGCTACCCCCAGCAACATCTTGGCGGCGGGGCGCAGCGACCGGTGAGTGGGAAATTGCTGGAGCACGAAAATCGACTCGAGCAGGATCACCAGCGCCACAAACATCGCACCCAGCACATGCGGCAGCAGGGTCAAAGCCTTCTGGCGGAATCCAGCTCCCAGCGTGATCTGCAAGATCACCAGGAGCGGAGTGAGGATCGCCAGCGACCGCATCGAGGGCCAGCCGTAATCGCTCGCCAGTTCTGGCCCCCGGCTCCACCCGGAGGACGTCACAACGGCGAGTGCCACCATGGCCGCGAAAAACATCTGCGCCAGGCAGGCGTGCGCGACCCCGGCGGTTCGCGGGATGGCAGCCTGCACAGCGGACAGTCCTGCGAGGCCATCTGCCGCCACGATCGCTAACGTGAGCCAGCCCAGGGCGCGCGTCTGCGGGCGAGGATCCGCAAAGATAAGCCAGCCCACCAGGCCGGCGGTGAGCGCGCCCAATGCGAGGGCGGCAATGCGGTGCAGCGATATAAGTTCGGGACTCGGCGGAATGCCGGGAATGACCAACGCGCCGTCGACGATCAGCAGGAGCGAACAGGCGGCCAGCAACAGCGCGAACCGGTGCAGCCAGGGGTGTTTCATCGACCTATTTCCATCATATGATGCCGCAGAAAGGCGACCGATGTTGTTGCAAAGAAAAAATGACACCCGAACTCCGACCTAATTCTGTCGCCGTTAAGATCGTTCTTCCGGCCCCTTTCGCCGGGAAAATTTTCTGACAGCGCCACCTGTGCGGATGCGCCCATCTTAGAGCCCATCACCGGCATCGCAATATCGGTTTGTTGGCCACAGTCGCTTCACGTCCGGCCGTAGCGCTTACAATTCTTTCGGATCTAAACCGTAGCGAATTCCGAAACGCGAATTGCCGAAAAGCCGACCACCGCAGAGATTCTTGTCGATACGTTGGAGGACTGGGGGATTGAGACCAAATTCGGAATGCCTGGCGATGGCGGTAACGGAATCATGAAATCCGGGGTTCGCGCTGGAAGGCCCCAAGCGCGCGCAACGATCCTACACGCTCAGGACCGGACACGGCGCATGCCGGATGATTCCATACGCGTGGGTCCGCAGCCGCCCCATGGTTTCGTGCAAAGCGCCGCGCCCGATGACGATCAGATCCGAGTTGTGGCGCTCGGCTTCCTCCCGGACCGCGCCCGCCACATCCCCGACAGCGACGCACAGCGGCGCGGCCACCCCCACGGACGTTTGCAGCTTGTCGATGGTTTCGCGAGCCTGCGCGCGCAGAGTTTCCTCGAATTCGCGGTCGAGCTGGCGCTCGGGCCAGCCTTGGATGCCGGAGACGGCGTGCACCAGGCGCAGCGCTGCCCCGGTGCTGTTGGCGTACTCGGCCGCCCACTGCATCAGCCGCGCGCTTTGGGGGGTGGCGTCGATGGCGCACAGCACATTGCGCCCGGGCAAATGATGCAGCGCCGGGGGTTCTTCCACGTGAGCCGCCGTCCAGACGGGGCAGTTGGCATCGTGCAGGACCTTGGCGGTGACGGATCCAAGCAACAGGCTGCGGAAAGGGCCATAGCCATGCGTCGGCATCATGATCAAGTCCACATTGGAAGTGTGCGCGAAGCGTGTGATGGCCTCCGCCGGATCGCTGACTTCCGCCACCCGATTCACTTCCAGGCCGGCGAATTCCTTCACGAACGTACCCTTGAGCCGGGCTTCCAGGTCGTGCTTCATTTCGTCGAGATCCACCAGGGTGGCTCCGGACAAATCGCCCGAGGCGACTTGCCAGAATGGCGAAATAGCGCTCAGTAACGTGATTCGCGCCCCAAACTTCTGGGCCATGTCTCGAACGAAGGGAGCGGCTCCGCAACATCGCTCCGAAAAGTCGATTGGGAACAGAATGTGCTTGATTGCCAGCATAGGCCCTCTTTTCCACCCGAAGATAGTGCAATTGGCGCGCCACTTTCCCGGCTGAAAACGGGGCCTTACGCCAAGAAACCGGTGAACCGGCCTGCGCCAAAGCACCCACCGGCGCTCCTGACGCAAATGTGCCACACTAGTGGGTTCCCGGGGCGGGCCTATGGTCGGGAAAACGGTCCACCATTATCAATTTCTGGAAAAGCTGGGCGCCGGAGGCATGGGCGAAATCTGGAAAGCCCAGGACACCCGGTTGAACCGCTTCGTGGCGATCAAAGTCCTCACCAGCGCCAGCGCGGGCGATCCGGAACGGCGGCGGCGTTTCGTCCAGGAAGCCCAAGCTGCCTCGGCGCTGAACCATCCCAACATCATCACCATTCACGACATCATCTCGGAGGGGGACGCCGAATTCATGGTGATGGAATTCGTGCAAGGGAAAACGCTCATCGACCTGATCCCCAAGGGCGGCCTGCGTGTCCCACAAGTTCTCAAGTACGCCGTGCAGATGACGGACGCCTTGCAAACGGCACACGCGGCCGGGATCATCCACCGCGATCTCAAGCCGGGCAACGTCATGGTCACGGAAGCCGGACTGGTCAAGGTTCTCGACTTCGGGCTCGCCAAGCTAACGGATCGCGGCCCCATGAGCCAGACGGCCGCGGCCGGGGTGAACTCAGGCCCCGGCTCCGGCGATGACGCGACGCGCACGATCGCTGAAGCCCCGCTCACGGTGGAGGGCTCCATCATTGGCACGGTGAGCTACATGTCGCCCGAGCAGGCGCAGGGGAAGCGCGTGGACGCGCGTTCCGATATCTTTTCCTTCGCCCTGGTGATGTACGAAATGGTTACCGGCACGCGGGCCTTCGCCGGGGATTCGGCGCTCTCGACGCTTTCCGCGATTCTGCGCGATGAGGCCCGCCCGATTCTGGAGATCGCCCCGGATACGCCGCCGCAGCTCGAGCAGGTGATCCAACGCTGTCTGCGCAAGGATCCTGACCAGCGCTTCCAGACGATGAAGGAAGTGCAGGTCGCCCTGGGCGCGCTCAAGCACGAATCCGATTCGGGAATGTTGTACCGGTCGCGCGTGGGGATGGAACCGTGGCCGAGGTCAAAGAAATCATTGTTACCGGCTATGACCGGGGCAGGCGTGGCGTTGATTATCGTGGCGCTCGCCGGAGCCGGCGCCTGGCTCTGGATGCATCGGAGTCCAGCAGCGCCGCCTGCTCTGCCGGTGGAGCTGCCCGCGCCGCCCGTGGCCGCACAACCGCCCACTCCTGTAGCGCCAGCAGCCGCTCCGGCGGTTCCGCTTGCCGATCAGGCGTTGACCAACGACAACATCATTCAAATGGTGGACGCGAAGGTCGCGCCCGCGATCATCCTGAGCCAGATCCGCAACTCCAAAACCGCCTTCAACCTTTCGGCTTCGGAGGTGATCCGGCTCGCCAAGGCGAATGTTCCGGAAACCGTAATTGAGGCGATGCGGAACCCGAAAGCTCCGACGCCCAGGCCGGTTGCTCCAGTCGCGGCGGCGCCGGCCCCCCTTCCCGCCGCGTCGACGCCGGTTGCGGCCCCAAGTCCGAATCCCGCGCCGCCGCCGGTCGCGGCTTCTTCCGCGCCGAGTTCCCTGGTGGCGGTCACGCTAACGGATGGAATTCCCTTCACCATCACCCTGGCCGAAGATCTGCCTCAGAATGCTGAAGAACACCGCCCGCTCCGCTTCGCGGTGACGAAAGACGTCCGGGTGGGCGACCTGGTAGTGATTGCCAAAGGCGCGGGAGTCGCGGGCGAGGTTGCGCAGCCCGAGCGCAAGGGGAAATTCGGATTCGGCGGCTCCAAGATGACTGTCCGCCTGCTGACGGTGGAGGCCGTGGACGGCCTCAAATACCGGATTCGAGCGCAGTCCGCCCGGGGCGAAAACAAGAATGAGCGCCCGGCCGAGACTAACGACAAGCCGAAGAATCGGGACTTGATCGCCGCCGCCGGAACGGAGTACATCGCCTATATCGATGGCGACGTGACCGTCAGCGTGAAGAAGTGACGGTAGCCCCGCCCTTGGGACGGGGGCCAAACTCTCAATTCGGCAGGGCGACCGGCTTTTCCGTCGTAAACGTCAGCACGGTCTCGGAGGGGATTTTCACCTGCTGGCCCTTCATCACCGTCTGCGCGCCGGCGCCCGCAGCCGCGCCCGCTCCGGCTCCGATGGCCGCGCCTTTTCCGCCGCCGGCGATCGCGCCAATCACCGCTCCGATTGCGCCCACAGCGGCAGCCGACTTTGCCGTGCGCGCCCCCCGCGATCCGCTGTATTCGGAAACGTCGGAAGTGTTTACCGGCACCGTCTTGCCGTTGACCGTAAGAGACACCAGTTGGACCGTCAGCCCCGCTCTGCCGGAAAATTTGCCGGATTCCTGCTCGGAAACCAGGCGGACTTTGGCATCGGCGCCCTTTGGCACCACGACCTCATTGCCGATGGTGATTGGATCTTCGAGGCTGGCACGAAATTCGTCGCCCTGGCTGTTCTTCTCGGAATCCACTCCATCGATGAGCCGAACGCTGATCTGGGTGCCGCTGGGCAGCTCGCGAACGCCGCCCTGCTGGACCATGAGCGCCAGAATCCGTTCGCTCACGCCGGCCTGTTTCAGATCCACGATGCGCGACGCATCCACTGTGAACTTCACCGGCTGCGCGTTCAGCAGGTTAATGATGAATCCGTCGCTGAACCCAGCCTGAACCAGGCGCACCACTGAATCCGAGTTCAGAGGCTCCCGCGGCGGCGATTTCCTGACGGCCGCCGAGATGATCCGCTCGTTCACGCCTTCGGCTTTCAGCGCGATCAGCGCCGAGGGATCCGTGGCGAGACGCGAACCCTGCTGGTCAATCAGGTTCAGGATGAAGTCCTCGCTCAGACCGGCCTTACTCAGCTTGACCAGATCCGAGTTGGTCATCGTGGTCTGCGCGCTGACGGTTCCCATCGCCAGAATGAGGCAGACGGCGAGATACACAACGGACATCCCCATAGATCTCTTCATATAAGTTTTGGACCTCTCCTGATTTGATGTTACTGCGGACGCGAGCGTTTCGTGAATGGCAGGCCGCCTTTCCATCCGCCTAAACGGATGGCATCATGAGGGAACCATGAACACGAGAGCGGCTTCGCTCCTGATCGCCGCTCCGGCGGTGATCCAGCCTTGGATGGCTCGGGCTCAATGGCTCGATCGCCCGACGCCCGGAATCCCTCGCACCGCCGACGGCAGAGCAAACCTCTCCGCGCCCCCGCCCAAGTCTGCTGACGGCAGGCCCGACCTATCGGACGATCCCAAGGCGTACAACAAACCCTGGACCGTATCGGCGGTCGGCTCCTTCCGTGCCGACAACCTGCATCCGCAGGCCAAGGGTTACGACATCTGGGGTGCGGCAGTGAAGGACAAGCTCGCCGAGGGGATGCAGTAGCGCCGCCCCAGGGGAGGAAGACGAAGCGTCTCGGGCGGCAAGCCTGCCCCGTTTCAGTGGGTCATCGCGTAGAGGACGTAGTTGACTCCGATGCGGATGCCGAGCGCGGAGTATCGCTCCGGATATGAAGGAACGTCGGCGAACTCCCAGGAATCGCCGATATCGGAGTTCGCGGTGATTGCCACCAGCAGGCGGCCCTTATCGTCGCGGACGCCCATCCATTTGGGAATGATCCCGCCCTGGCGCGGCCCGCGGCGCAAACCCCAATCGCCCAGAATCTGGTAACGCTTGTCCAGATCGTAAACGGTGTGGAACAGCGGATCGTCGTTGTTCAAATCCACGATGTCGCGGTTTGGAAAAATCTTCTTCATGCCGGCTTCGAAGCCGCGCCACTCGTCGGGTCCCCAGAAATCGTCGGCGTAGAAGAAACCGCCGCGCAGAAGGTATTCGCGAATCTTCGCGGCTTGCTCATCGCTCAGGTCCCAGTTGCCGGTGAGACCCGAGTAGAGCCAGGGCCAGTTGTAGATGTCGTCCACGTCATCCGGATTCACCGGCTGCTCCAATCCGCGCGCGTTCACGCGGCTCAGGCGGCGCAGCGCGATCACAAAGTGGCGATCGGCGCGCGGATAGTCTTCGGTCCAACTGGTTCCTCCTTCGCGCCAGTCCCTGCGCCGGAATTCGAACATGGCGTAGGGTAGCGAGGGGAACATCAGGCGCGCAAATACGAATTCAGCCGGGTCCATTCCGTCGGCCGGCACCGGAATATCATCGTACGGCTCCAGACTTTCGAAAAGCCGCCAGGGCCGCTGCGCAAGCAGGCATCCGCATACCAGGAGTACCCCCGTCCCCAACCACAACGCTGGTTTCAGCCTGGTCACTTCGACACGCTATCGCACCTTCACGCGGGCAGCAGCACCGGATTCACCCACAGCAGGTTCCAAGGGCGGATGGTCCAAGAAACAAAGACGCCGCCCTGACCGAACGGGTCCGCCTGGATCATTTGCTCAACTTCGTCTTTGGAATCGGCTTCGTAAATCAGCAGCCCGCCGCTGTCGTCGGTGAACGGGCCTGCCATGACCGCTTTGCCGGCTTTTCGGAGATTCATCAGGTACTCGCGGTGGAGCGGACGAAGCTGGGCGATTTTCGCTTTGTCCGGCGTATATTCGATGGTGGCGGCGAATTTCATAAGGTTTCAGTGTAGCCGTTCAAACGTTCTACAGGTTGGACAACACATCGCCACCGAGGGCACTTCTATCTTAACCACTGTCGGGGCTCCGCCGATTCCAAGCCGCCAGAGTCACCCAGCGGAGAGGGACAGAATACACTGGGTACAAGTGGTTCCTTCCCGAATTAAGCCGGAAATCAAGAGTCCCGCCGGCCATTGGCCGCAGCTTCACGCGGCGATCGAAGCGGGCGCGGATGCGGTGTACTTCGGACTGACGCACTTCACGGCCCGAGCGAAATCCGGCTTCACCATGGCCGATCTTCCCGAAGCGCTCCGGACCCTGCACGGCCGCGGCGTGAAGGGCTATGTCACGTTCAACACGCTGATCTTTGATGACGAACTGCCGGCCGCGGCGCGCGCCCTGGCGTCGATCGCCGAAGCGGGAGCCGACGCGATTCTGGTGCAGGATTGGGCCGCCGTCGCACTGGCCCGGCGCATCGCGCCGGAACTCGAGGTTCACGGCAGCACCCAGATGAGCATCACCAGTGCGGAAGGCGTGCGGCACGCGCAAAGCCTGGGCGTACGGCGGATGATTCTGGCCCGCGAGCTGTCGCTTGATGAGATCCGGGCGATCCGGCAGGAGACTGATGCCGAGCTGGAACTGTTCGTGCACGGCGCATTATGCGTCTCCTATTCCGGCCAGTGTTTCTCCTCGGAAGCATGGGGAGGCCGTAGCGCCAACCGGGGACAGTGCGCGCAGGCCTGCCGCTTGCCCTACGAAATGGTCGTCGACGGACGCCCCCAGCCCTTAGCCGACGCGCGTTACCTGCTTTCGCCCGGCGATCTGTACGCGCTCGAGCAGATTCCGGAAATTGTCGACATCGGCATTTCGGCTCTGAAGATTGAGGGCCGGTATAAAGACGCCGCTTATGTCGCACTGACGACTCGGGCGTATCGCAAGGCTGTGGATGATGCGTGGGCCGGCCGGGAGCAACCTGACAACGCTGCGGTAAAGGCGGAATTGGAGCAGATCTATTCGCGCGGGCTGGGCCCGTTTTTCCTGACCGGGACGAATCACCAGGCGGTGGTCCGAGGTCGCGCTCCGCGGCATCGTGGTGTGCTCGCGGGGCGTGTATCGCGAGTGTCCGCCACGGGCGTTGTGGTCCGTCCGGATCCTGCGATTCCAGCCTTGAAACCGGGAGACGGGATTGTGTTCGACGCGGCCGATTGGCGGAGTCCCGAAGAGCCGGAAGAGGGCGGACGCGTGTACGAAGTTCGGCCGTCGCCAAGCGGAAGTGTGGAACTTACGTTCGCCAATGGCGCGCTGAACGCCGGCCGGATTCGTCCCGGCGATCGGGTCTGGCGCACGCACGATCCTGACATCGACAAATTGGCGCGCCCCTATACCACAGCCGTCGCGCCGGTCAGCAAGCAGAAGATCGATGTCCGTGTCTGCGCCCGTGCGAGCCGGCCACTGGAGATCGAGTGGCGGCTTCCCGCGCGGCCCGAGATCTCGGTGCGAGTGGCTTCCGATTCGCCGCTTGTCCCGGCCCACAATCGTGCGCTCACATGCGAGTTTCTGCGGGAACAATTGGGGCGGCTGGGAAACACTCCTTACGAACTTGGCCAACTGGAACTGGTCACGGAAGGCTCGCCGTTTGCGCCCAGTTCGGTGCTGAACCAATTGCGCCGACGGGCAATTGCGGAGCTGTCTGCACTGCAAACGCGCCCGTCCGCAATCGAGATTCAGGATCCCCTGGGCGTGGTGGAGCGGTTGCTGCCGCCACCGAAACCAAGTCAGGCCGGAGAGATCAGGCTTCACTTGCTGGTCCGGACCCCGGAGCAATTGAATGCCGCGATCGAACTGGCCCCTGCCAGCGTCACGCTCGACTATCTGGACCTGTACGGCTTGCGCCCCTCGCTGGAGCGCGTGAAATCTACGGGCCTTGAGGCGCGGGTCGCCAGTCCGCGAATCCTGAAACCGGGCGAACAACGCATTGCGGATTTTCTGAAACGCTGCGCGGCGCCGGTGCTGGTTCGTTCCGCGGGATTGCTGGAGATCCTTCGCGGGGCACGCGTCCGGCTGGACGGAGATTTCAGCCTGAACGCCGCGAATGCGATCTCGGCGGACATGCTCCTGGAATCCGGGCTGGACCGCATCGCGGCAACGCACGATTTGAACGCCGCGCAGATCACGGCGCTGGCCGGGCGCGTCGCACCGCAGCGGCTGGAGGCGATCGCGTATCACCATCTGCCGGTGTTCCACACCGAGCACTGCGTCTTTTGCCGCTTTCTATCCTCCGGGACCACCTATCGCGATTGCGGCCGCCCCTGCGAACGCCACCGGGTCGCGCTTCGGGATTCCGGCGGGCGGTCTCACCCGGTGATCGCCGATGTCGGCTGCCGCAATACGGTTTTCGGAGCGGAAGCCCAGGAAGCCAGCCGCCATCTCAACGATTGGCTTGCGGCGGGAATCCGGCACTTCCGGCTCGAATTTGTCCACGAGACGGCGGAGCAGGTGACTCGGGTCAGCCGCGCCTTCGAGGATTTCTTCGGCGGCCGTTCGACGGCCGAGGAGCTTCGCCGCGTGATCGGGGGTTGCGCTCCAGAGGGCCTGACCGAGGGAAGCCTGTTCGTGCCCGCCAGCGCGGTGTTGCCGGTTTTGCAGTAGTTTTTTGCTAGAGTCGTGGGCATGAGACTGTGCATCGTTTTGCCGCTTGTGGCGTATGCCGCGATGCCGCTGCTGGCGCAGAAGGTGAACGTCGAATTCGACGAGTCCGCCGACTTCACTCATTACAAGACGTTCCACATCATAGACGGGCAGCTTAACGCCAAAGCCGCCGCGCTCAACAGCGATCTTACAAAGCGCAACATCGAGAATGAGATCCGGAAAAGACTCACCGAGAAAGGGCTAACGGAGGTTCAGAGCAATCCGGATCTGAACGTGCGATTCTCGCTGGGATCGGCGCGGCGCAACGAGGTGGAGACGTATCCGGCGGGCTGGCGCGGGCTGGGAACGCGCCGCGTTCGCGTGCCCATCACCCAGGGAACGCTGGTCATCAATCTGCGCGATACGGCCCGCAAGGAACTTGTCTGGCGCGCCATCGCAGTGGAGGAAAAGAACGATCCCATGGGGATCTCGAAACACCTGGACGACATGGTCAAGAAGGCCATCGAGAAATATCCGCCCAAGAAGTAGCGCGCGTTAAAAACGAAGTCGCGGCCAGACCTCGGCCGCGACGCGTCAATGCTGAAAACGAGGAGCTACTGTTGCCCGAACATCCCGATGTACACGCCCTTCGACAGGACCTTGCCGTTCATGGCGTTCATCAGATCCTGCCGCGAGGTGCTGGCGGGCAGACCGAGCTTCGCATTCAGAGCGAAAATCTCGAAAGTATAGTGATGGTCTCCATGGCCCGCCGGCGGGCACGGGCCGAAGTATCCGGGGGAGCCGGCGATGTTGTTCGGCTGCTTCGCGCCGTTCGGCAGTTCCGGCTGGTTCGGCACGCCCGCTTGCAGGCTCGTCACATCGCCCGGAATGTCGAAGATCGCCCAGTGCAGCACGTCGTTGGTGGCCGAACCCTGGAGCACTGGATCAGGATCGTGCATGATGATGGCATAGCTCTGGGTTCCCGCGGGCCCCGGCGTCCAACTGATCGCAGGAGAGGGAACTCCCTGGCCCGCCGCGCAGGTGTTCGCGGCTGGGATCCGGCCGCCGTCGGCAAATCCGGCGATGGTCATCTTCACCATCGGAGGGAGGTTCGGCCCTTTGCCCTTTCCGCCGCCCTTGCCGCCCTTGCCCTGGTTCTGGGCGAGCATCGCGCCGGTACCGGCTGAGATGAGCAGCGCCAGAGCCGGCAAAAATCGTGTCATTCGCATCTGGTTTGAATTCTCCTCACTTTTAGACTGTACAAAATCGGCAAACCGTACACAATTGCGGAACGAACTACGCGCTCTTGCGGACCGCCGCCCGCGTGATGTCCTTGATCGCCGGTGTACCACACTGTCCCATGGTCCGGCGCAGCTCCGCCTGCAAAATATCGAGGACCCGCTCGACTCCTTCCTGTCCGAACGCCGTCAGTCCATAGATGTACGGCCGGCCGATTCCTACAGCGCGCGCGCCCAGCGCGAGAGCCTTATAGATATCGGTCCCGCGGCGGAATCCGCTGTCCACCAGCACCGGGATCTGGCTTCCCACGGCGTCCACGACTTCGGCGAGGCTCTCGATGGTGCTGCGCAGCGTCTCCGTGGCGCGGCCGCCGTGATTCGAGACCAGCACGGCATCGGCGCCGTGCTCGCGGCAGAGTCGCGCGTCCTCGGCGGTATCGATCCCTTTGATGATCAGCTTCATCTTCGTCAGCTTGCGCAGGCGGTCGAGATAGGTCCAATTCGCCGCCGGAGGATTGATGCCGCCCTCGATGCCGTCCAGCATCGGCCGTCCCTTGAGTGATCCGACACCGTCGGTGTGACACGCGGCGCAGTTCCGCGTATCGGCGCGGCGCATGCGCGCGGCCGTCTCCGTATTGCGGCCCCCCAGAAGATCGACGGTCCAGACCAGCACCGGACATCCGGCGGCTTCGGCCCGGCGAACCATCTTCTCGGTGCCGGCCCAGTTTGTGGGCATGTACATCTGGTACCAGAGGGGACGGCCCAAAGCCTGCGCGACCTGCTCCACCGGGGCGGAAGACACCGTCGATAGAATTTGCGTGGTCTTCTTGGCTTTGGCGGCCCGCGCGACCGCGACTTCGCCTTCCGGGTGAAACATTTTCTGGCCGCCCACGGGGCACAAAAAGATCGGAGCTTCCCAGGAGACGCCGAACATTTCGGTTCGCAAATCGATTTTCGAAACGTCCACCAGACGGCGCGCACGGAGTTGAAAGTGCTGGAACCCTTCGCGGTTCCGCTTGAGGGTCGCGTCGTCGTCCACGCCGCTCATCAGGTACCCGAGATGCGCCGGAGGGAGCTTGCCGCCCGTGAGCGTTTCGAAATCGCTCACGCTCAACGCGTCTCCCGCCCGGGTGATGGGTGGCGCGTCCTGGGCCAAAGCGCTCGCGGCTAGCGGGCTGGCCGCCAGAAAGCGCAGAAACTCGCGGCGGCCGGAGAGTCTCATGGAGTTCATTTCCGCCGATTCTAGCAGAGAAACCCTCTGGAATTATAGGTACAATCGTGGAGTTAAGGCTGCGATACTTCCTTGGAGGACTGATCCGTGGATTTTTCCGTGAAGGAACCAAAGCCGGGCGTTTCCGGCGACTTCTCCTCTCAGACCGGCCGAGCCGTGCTGAAGTTGCGCGAGCTGCTGCTCCGCGGCGAGTTCCAGCCCGGAGAACGGGTTTCGGAACTGCCGCTGGTCGCGCGCCTGGGCGTATCCCGGACTCCGATCCGCCTGGCGCTGGACCGGCTGGCGCACGAAGGCTTGCTCGAAGTCTGGCCGACCGGCGGGTTCGTCGTGCGCGCCTTTACTCTTACTGATGTCTACGACGCCATCGAGATGCGCGGGGTGCTGGAAGGAACCGCTGCGCGGCTGGCGGCCGAGCGTTTGCAAGACCCGAGCGAGCTTGACGGTCTCCGCGCGATTCAGGAGGAACTGGACAGGGTAATGCCGCTCGCATCGGATCTGCTTCCGAACATCGACTCCTTCGCACGCTACCTCGATTTGAATGAGTCCTTCCATGCGACGCTCGTGGATCTGGCGAAGAGTCCCATGCTGCGGAGTATGCTCGCCCGGGTGCTATCGCTTCCGTTCGCTTCGCCCAGCGCGACCGTGTTCGCCAGGTTGAAGTTGCCGAAAGCTAAGGAGTTGCTTACCGTGGCTCATGAGCATCACAGCGCCATTATGGACGCCATCGCGAAGCGGCAAGGGACTCGCGCAGAGAGTCTCGCCCGGGAACACGCGTGCCTGGGGCTTCGGAACCTGGAGGCTGCTCTGGCGGACAAGGAAATGCTCTCCACGGTGCCCGGCGGCATGCTGATCCGGATGCCCGGCGTTTCCGGCGTGGCGTGATCGGCCACTGGGCTAGAGAGCTCGTGGTTCGCTGCCGACCGAAACCCGCGATCGGCTCCCTCGCGATGCTAGTGCGTTAGCGCGTAGACGACGTAGTTGACCCCGATGTTGATGGCCAGGTGGGAATAGCGCTCCGGGTAGCGCGGATCGTCCGCGAATTCCCAGGCGTCGCCGAGATCTGAATTGGGCGTGATCGCGGCTTGAATGCGGCCCTGGTCGTCATAGATCGCTCGCCAGAACGGAACCGATCCATCGTTTTGATACCCGCGGCCGTAGAGGCCCCAGGCCCCCGGGATCTGGAACCGCTCATTCAGATCGTAGAGCGTGTGAAAAATTGGGTCGTCATCGGAGATATCCACCGGCATCTTGCCGGGCAAGACCCGCCCCATGCTCTGTAGGAACACGTCCCATTCGAAGGTGCCCCAGAAATCGTCGCACCAAAAAAAGCCTCCGCGAGCCAGGTAATCCCGCATCTTCGCGGCCTGTTTCTCGGTCAGGTCCCACTCGCCGGGACGCACGGCATAGAGCATCGGCCAGTTGTAAACGTCGTCTTCATCATCCAGGTTGACGGGTTGCTCCACGGAGCGCGCATCCACCCGAGTCAACCGGCGCAGGGCGGTGAGAAAATGGCGATCCGCGCGGGGATAGTCCTGGGTCCAACTGGACATGCCGTTGGCCCACCCGCGCCGCCCGGACCGGTCGAAACGCGCGGTAGGGGCCGGCGGATACATCAGACGCGCGAAAACCCATTCGGCGGGCTGTTTGAAATCGTCCGGCAGCGCGAACGTGTTGTACTCGATCGCCGGATATTCACGGAACTCGCGCTGCCAGGCGAATAATGAGCCGACAAAAACGGGGCCGCTCGCGAGCAAGAAGAGGAGACTTCGACGGCGCATCACGTGACCTGGCGATCCCTCCAGAGCATAGCACCTCCCTCATCGCCAGTGACATATGATAAGGGCATGCGTTTCACGCCTGAGAGCCGCCAATGATGAACCAGAGTGGCGCCGCCAAACCCGCGCCCCAACTGGCGCTGGCGACCTCCGTGGACGGAACGCCGGTGATCGTGCGCTGCACAGGCAAGCTGGTCGCCGCCACCACCGGAATCTTGCAATCCGAAATCCGTGCGCTGCTTCCGGGCGCCAAGCGGATCGTTTTGGACTTGACAGATCTCGCATACATGGACAGCAGCGGGCTCGGTTCGATCATCGGGCTGTACGTCTCAGCAAAATCGGCGGGCAGCAAGCTGGAGGTGATCAACCTGAGCCAGCGAGTGCGGCACCTGTTCAGCATTACAAACGTGCTGAGCCTGTTTGAGACCTGCGGCGAACAGAATATCCGGCTTCCTTAGGGCGCAGCGGAATTCCAGCGCTAAGGCAGGGACAGCGGCATTCGCCGCGGTAATTCCCGATTGCTCCGCCAGGTCGTTCCGGTTTTCCGCCCCGGGGAAAGTTGTTGCCGAAGCCGAAGAGTAAAACCATTACCTACAAAGCTCAGGCATTCGGCTTCCCGTTCGAACGGTCGAGCTGCTCCACAAATCGGAGTTAGAATTGTTCTATGCCTGCGGCCCCTACTGCTCTGAAAACAGCCTATAGCGTGAAGGCGGAGAGTGTCGAAGCGTGCAATTGCCAACACGGTTGCAACTGCCAGTTCGCCGGAATTCCGAACGAAGGCAAATGCGAGTTCATCATCGGCTATCAAGTGAAGGACGGCCGCGCCGGAGATACAAAGCTGGACGGCGTGCGGTTCGTGGTCGCCGCCAAGTACCCCGGCGCGATCCACGAGGGACGCGGCCACGTGGTTTTGTTCGTGGATGAGAGCGCCAGCGATGCCCAGGTGAACGCGATTGTGTCCATCCTGTCCGGGAAACTGGGCGGCATGCCTTGGGAAGCGCTAGCCGGAACCATCGGACGATTCGACGGTCCCATTCGCAAACCAATCCATCTCAAGGCCGCCCACGAACAGTCCGAAGTGCGCGTCCCCGGCGCGATTGCGATGAGGCTCACGCCTCTGCGCGACCCCGTGACCGGCTCTGAAAAGGAAGTTCATATCACCTACCCCAAGGGCGGCTTTTTCTGGGACGACGCTCACGTGGCAACCACGACCGAAATGCGAGCGGAGTACGGCGACCTGAAACTCGAATGGCCGAGCCGCTACGCGGCCGCCGCTGAAGTGAACTGGACCAACCAGCGTTAAAATTCGTGGCGGGCGCAGTCCAGGGTCCGGGCAACATCGAACGTCTGATCCGGCGCGACCGGCTGGTAGTGGCGATCGCGCTTTTCGGGGTCACGATCCTGGCCTGGGGCTATCTTCTGCGGATGGCCGGCCAAATGCGAGCGGCCGCGAACGAGGCCGAAATGCATGCGGCCATGGGGATGCACATGGGCTCCTGGGGCTTCGCCGATACCGGCACGCTCTTTCTGATGTGGGCGGTGATGATGGCCGGCATGATGCTGCCCTCGGCGGCGCCCGTGATTCTCTTGGTTTTGGCCACGTACCGGAGGCGCGGCGGGCGCCCAGCGCGCATCTCCGCGGGCGCCTTCACTTGCGGGTACCTGGCCGCCTGGATTGGATTCAGCGCCATCGCCGCGGTGGCCCAAGCCGCGTTGCACGCCACGGCCCTGCTCTCGCCCGCCATGGCCGCACAATCGGCGCTGCTGGCAGGCGGAATTTTCGTGGTGGCTGGATTGTATCAGTGGGCGCCGCTTAAGAACGCCTGTCTCTCTCTTTGCCGGTCGCCGTTGACGTTTCTCTCAGCCGAGTGGCGGGAGGGAACGGCGGGCGCCTTCCGCATGGGGTTGCGCCACGGACTGTTCTGCGTGGGATGCTGCTGGGCGCTCATGGCGCTTCTGTTCGCCGCGGGTGTCATGAACGTGCTATGGGTCGCAGCCATCGCGGTTTTCGTGCTGCTGGAGAAGCTGCTCCCTTACGGAATGCAAGTAGCGCGCGTGAGCGGCGCATTGCTGTTAGCATGGGGGGCATATTTGATGACCCGGAGCTTTCATCCATGAAGCGTATCGCCCTGATCTTCGCCACGGCAATTTCGCTACAGGCGCAGACGCCGTACCAGGACAAGTTCATCACCGTAAACGGCCTGCGTCTCCATTACCTCGATTGGGGCGCCGAGGGCAAGCAGCCATTCATCATGTTGCATGGGATTGGGCGGATTGCTCATTCCTTCGATCACATCGCGCCGCATTTCCACAAGGATTATCATGTGATCGCGCTGGATATGCGCGGGCACGGGGATTCGCAGTGGTCGCCCGAAGCTGCCTATCTGGTCGAAGACTACGCCCGCGACCTGGAGGCGTTCCTCGACCAGCTCCGCCTGCGCGACGTGATCCTGCTGGGAAATTCCACGGGCGGCCGCGTGGTGCAGTACTACGCTGGAACTCACCCGGAGCGCATGGCCAAGCTGATCGTCGAGGATGTGGGGCCCGAGCGCACCGACGAGATCGCTTTCGGTTTCGCGCATCGCGTGGAGGTAGAGCAAAACGGCTGGGCCTCGGAGGACGAGCTAGTGTCATCGCTCATGCGCAGCGGCGGAAAAACCTCCGAGCAACTCCAGCGCAACTATGCTCACTTCGGCAGCAAGCGCCGCGAGGACGGCCGGATCGTGTGGAAGCGCGATCCGAATCTGGTAAAGGGATTCATCCCCACCGAGCTTTGGGATCAAGTGCTCCAGATCCGCTGCCCGACGATCTACATACTGGGAGGCGCCAGTTTAATTGTTCCGGAGCGTACGCAACAGAGACTGCGCGAGAGTCTCCCCGCCGTGCAGATCGTGACCATGCCCAAGCTCGGGCATTATCCCGACCAGGAAGCTCCCGAGGATTACGTTCGAATCGTTCAGAAATTTCTCTCCGGCCAGCGGCAGTAGCCTTATGGCGGAAGTCCTGGCGGACAAGAAGGGGACCCGCTTGCGCATGCTCGCGGCCGGAAGCGCTCGAAGCGGTTCTAGAACTCCGTGGCGTGGTGGCGGACATCCACGCCCTTCACCAGGAAAATGACATCCTCGGCGATATTGGTGGCGTGATCCGCGATGCGCTCGAGATTTCGCGCCACAAACATCAGATGAATGGCGTTCGGGACCACGTTCGGATTCTGCTGCATCAGCTCCAGCAGCTCGGAATAAATGCTGTCGCGGAGCGAGTCCACCTCGTCGTCGGCGGGCAATACCTTGGCGGCTAGCGTCGCATCGCGCTTCACGAAGGCGTCCAGGCTGCGGTGGAGCATATCTTCGACCAGCGACGCCATGCGGGGAGTATCGACCAGCGGTTTGACCGGGGGAACCTTCGAAAGCGAAATCGCGCGTTCGGCGACATTGACTGCCAGGTCCCCCATCCGTTCCAGATCCGTGTTGATCTTCAGAGCGATGATCAGCAGGCGGAGATCGCCTGCGACCGGCTGGTTCAACGCCAGCAGGCGGGTGACCCGGGAGTCGATATCGAGCTCCATCTGGTTGATGCGGGCTTCGTCTTCGATGACGCGGCGCGCCATGCGCTCATCGCGGTCAACCAGCGCCTGAACGCTGCAATGGATGGAGGATTCGACCAAAGCGCCCATTTCGAGCAAAGCCTGGTTGAGCTCCTCCAGTTCGACCGCGAAATGGCGCAAAATCGGATACCTCCCCTCTCGAAAAGAACCGCGGACCGACCCTTACAAGAAGCGATTCGCACGTTGCAGCGAATCGGTCACAACCCAATCCTACACTGGTCTCCGGAACGGGACAACATTGGAAGCGGAGATTAGTGACGGATTTCCGCGCGGTGCCGGACGTCGACGCCCTTCACCAGAAACAGCACGTCTTCGGCGATGTTGGTGGAGTGATCCGCGATCCGCTCGAGGTTGCGGGTTATGCCGATTAAATCCAGCGCCTGCGGGATATTTTGCGGGTTCTTTTCCATGAAGCTGATCAGCTCATGGTAAGAAGCCGTGCGCAGGCTGTCGACGGCATCGTCGGAGGCGAGGACGCTGCGGGCCAGATCGGCATCGTGCGCCACGAATGCGTCCAGGCTCTTTCGAACCATGGATTGCACCAGCGCCGCCATATGCCCGATATCCACCATCGGCTTGACTACGGGCTCAGAGAGCAACGAGAGGGCCTCTTGGGCGATGTTCACAGACAGATCGCCCATGCGCTCCAGGTCGGTGTTGATCTTGAGCGCGGCTACGATCAGCCGCAGGTCCGCAGCCAGCGGCTGCTGCGTGGCCAGCAGATTGATCGCAAACTCGTCGATGGCCATTTCGAGAGCGTTGACATGGGCCTCGTCTCGAATAACCTGCTCGGCCGCGCTGCGGTCTTTCTGGGTGACGGCGCTGACGCTCCGCTGGATGGCGGCTTCCACCAGCGCGCTCATCTCCAGCAGCTTGCCTTTGAGCTGTTCGAGCTCCTGTTCAAAGTGACGCACGATTTGCCCCGCGGAAATCCGCCCCCTCAGCCGAAGCGGCCGGTGATGTAGTCTTCGGTTTCCTTCCGGGCGGGATTCTTGAAGATCACGGTCGTGCTATCGAACTCGATGAGCTTACCCAGGAGGAAAAAACCCGTGTAATCCGCGACGCGGGCTGCCTGCTGCATGTTGTGCGTGACGATCACGATGGTGCAACTGTCCTTGAGCTGGAAAATCAGGTCTTCAATCTTGGCGGTGGCGATGGGGTCCAGCGCGGAGCACGGCTCATCCAGCAGCAGAACCTCGGGATTGACGGCGAGCGCGCGCGCGATGCACAGCCGCTGCTGCTGGCCGCCGGAAAGGCTGTAGGCGGACGCGTTGAGCTTGTCCTTGACTTCGTCCCACAGCGCGGCGCGGCGCAGGCTTTGTTCCACGTGGTCCCGCATCTCCGAGCGGCTGGTGGACCCGTTGATCCGGGGCCCGTAGGCGATGTTGTCGAAGATGGATTTCGGGAACGGATTGGGCCGCTGGAACACCATTCCCACGCGCCGCCGCAGCTCAGAAACTTCAATCTTGAAAATATCCTGGCCGTCCAGCAGAATTTCGCCTTCCACACGGCTGGTCCGGATGGTCTCGTTCATCCGGTTCAGCGTGCGAAGGAACGTCGATTTGCCGCAGCCGGAAGGCCCGATGAAGGCGGTCACGCGCCTGTCATAAACATGCAGGGAGATTCCGTCCAACGCCTGAAACGTGCCGTAGAAAAAGTTCAGATTCGATGTGCTGAGCTTGGATTGCTCGCCCGCCGCCGTCTTCTGTTCCTCGGCTATCTGCATAGGGAAGGTCTGGATTTTCATTGTTACATCGGGAGCGGGTGGGGGGATAGGCGCAGGGGTCGGACTCATCTTGCGCTGTGGCCTCGTTTCGAAAGAATGATGCGCGCCACGATGTTCACGGCCAACACCAGCATCAGGAGGACGAAGCCTGCCGACCAAGCCTGCCGCTTCCAATCAGCGTACGGAGAAATCGCGTAGCGGTAAACCATCTCCGGCAGCGCGGCGGTCGGCTGTTCCCATCCGGGGCTCCAGTATCGATTTCCGAAAGCAGTAAACAGGAGCGGAGCGGTTTCGCCCGCCACGCGGGCCAGGCTCAACAGGATGCCGGTGATGAGTCCCGCCTTCGCGGCAGGGATCACCACCGTAAGGATCGATTTCGCCTTCGAGGCTCCTAGCGCCATCGACCCCTCGCGCAACGCGACAGGAACAGCCCGCAGGAATTCCTCCGAACTGCGGATCGTAATCGGGATCGTCATGACTCCGAGCGCGATTCCACCGGCCAGCGTCGAAAAGTGCCCCTGGGGCAGGACAATCAGCGTGTAGGCGAAGATGCCGATCACGATCGAAGGGACGCCGTTAAGCAGGTCCGTCGTGTACCGGACGATGAAGGAAAAAGTCGTTCCCCCGAATTCCGCCAGATACACGCCACCCAGAAATCCGATCGGAACGCCGATCAAAGCGGCCAGCAGCAGCAGCTTGGCGCTGCCGACCAGTGCGTTTGCCATGCCGCCGCCCGGTTCCCCTACCGGCGTGGGCAGCTTCGTAAAGAAGTCCACAGTCAGGCTGGTTCCCCCATGGAAGAACAGGTATCCGAGAATAAACAGCAGCGTTCCTACCGCCACCAGCGTGCAGGCTCCGGTCAGCGTAAGCATCACCACGTTGACCATCTTCCGGCGCCAGGACAGGCCCATCGTTTCAGGCGGCTCCCTTCTTCGTCGTGGAGAGCACCAGGAGCCGGGCAAGCCCGTTAATGACAATGGTGAGCCCGAACAGTACCAGGCCAAGCTCAATGAGCGCACCCTGATAAAGATCGCCGGTCGCCTCAGCGAACTCGTTGGCGATGACGGCGGCGATCGAATAGCCCGGAGCAAAAAGCGACGAATGTATGGCCGGGTCGTTGCCGATCACCATGGTCACCGCCATGGTTTCTCCCAGCGACCGCGCGAGCGCGAGAAAAATCGAGCCCATAATGCCCTTGCGGGCGAACGGAAGCACGACGTTCCAAGTGGTCTCCCACTTGGTTGCGCCGAGCGCCAGCGCGCCTTCCCGCTGCTCCACGGGAACCGCCAGAATCACCTCCCGCGAGATGGAAATGATAAAAGGGATGATCATGACGGCCAGCACAACGCTGGCCGAAAACATGCTGACGCCGTAAAAAGGTCCCGAAAACAGGGGCGTCCAGCCTAACACCGCGCGAATCGCGGGCTCGATCGCCAGCAGCGCCGGAACCAGAACGAAAATTCCGAGCAGGCCGAAGATCACGCTCGGCACTGCCGCCAGGAGCTCGATCAGGAACGTCAGCGCGTTGGAAATTCCCGCCGGCGCAAGTTCCGCCAGGAAGATCGCGGCGCCGACTCCCAACGGAATGGCGATGATGAGCGCCACGGCGGAAGTCACGACCGTCCCGTAGATGAACGGCAAAGCGCCGAATTCCCCCGCTACCGGGTCCCAAGACGTTGCGGTGAGAAACGACCATCCGAACTTCTCGCGCGGCACGGCCGAGTTCCGGTACAGCTCGATGACCAGCAGGGCCGTAATCGCCAGAATCGTCAGCGCGCAGGTCAGTGTGATCAAGTAGGCAATCTCATCACCGCTCCGCAGCCGCTTCCAGAAAGCCGACGCCCGCCCCGAAGGGCGGGCGTTGAAGGCGGTGGTAGAAGGGGCTGCCATCCGGAATGCTTACTGAATTTTATCGATTGCTTTGAGTTCCTTGGTCACCACCGCTTGGGGCAGCGGAGCATAGTCCAGAGCCGGCGTCATCTTTTGGCCGTCCGTAAGCATCCAGTTCAGAAAATCCTTGATGGCTTTTTTCTTCACGGGATCCTGGATCTTGGAGGGGATCAGTAACCAGGTGAAGCTGGAGATCGGATAGACCCCTTTGCCAGGCGCATTCGTGATCGACACGCGGAAATCGTCGGGCATGCTGGCACCTGCGGCGGCAGCCGTTACGCTGGCCAAACTGGCCTGGACGAATTCGCCCGCCGCATCTTTCACTTTGCCATAGCTCATCTTGTTCTGGATAGCATAGATCAGCTCGACATAGCCAATGGAATTCGCCGTCTGCTGGACCGAACCCGAGACGCCCTCGTTGCCTTTACCGCCGAGGCCGACGGGCCATTTCACCGATGTGCTCTTGCCGACTCTCGTCTCCCATTCCTTGCTGACCTTAGAAAGGTAGTCCGCCCAGACGTAAGTCGTCCCGCTGCCGTCGGAGCGATGCACGACCACGATGTTGTTCGCCGGAAGCTTGACGCCGGGGTTGGCCTTGGTTAACTCCGGATCGTTCCATTTCGTGATCTTGCCAAGATAAATGCCCGCCAGGGCCTCGCCGGTGAAATTCAGCGAAGCAGCAACGCCCGGGATGTTGTAGGTGGGAACCACGGCTCCCAGTACAGTCGGGAAGTGCAGGATCGCCGAACCGCGCTTGTCCTGGAATTCCTTCATCTGCATGTCCGTCATCGGTCCGTCGCTGGCGCCGAAATCCACGGTTCCGGCGGTCACCTGTGCGATTCCGCCGCCCGAACCGATGGACGCGTAGTTGATGGTTGTGCTCGGGAATTTTTTGCGGAATTCTTCGAACCACTTGGAGTACATCGGGTAGGGGAATGTCGCGCCGGCCGCGTTGATCAGGACCTTCTGCGCGCAAGCGACGCTCGCCACCATGGTCAGGAGTACGGTGAGGACTGCGAGTCTTCTGGTCATTTTTTCAGCCTCCTATGATCTCAGTCTTGTGTTACAGAAAGATTACGAAACGGCATCAGTATCGGATTGTGGGCGCAGTCCCCGGCAAGACGTAGCGAAGATTGAACCAAATCGCGGTTTCGTGCGCGTTCTTGGGCGTGTTCGGAGCCACGGACCAGGGATTCCGGACGAAGTAGGCATATTGCACCATATACTGGAGAGCACCATACTTGCCATCTCGCCATAGCGTTTGCGTGTAGCCGCCTGTGATTTCCTGGATGGAGCGGTTGTGGGCGTTCGTCGATCCGGGGAATCCGTAGCCGATCAGCGAGCCGTCCAGGTCATGAGCTGTATTGCGGTCGATATAGACACCGCCATAGTAGATGTACGGCTGAAGATTCTTAATGGTGGCTTCGAAACCGGAGACCGTCGACGCCGAGTGAATCGGAGAGGGACTGCCATCGGGGCGAACGATGAAATTGGGCGCAGCCCCGAAAATGTAGCGGCCCGTGCCGTCGTTCCAGAAGTTGGCGCTGATGACGCGCAGGTTCTTGGTCAGCGCCGCATTGACCGTGAACGTGACGCCGGCGCCCGCCTTGGTGAAATATTGCTGCGTGATCGGGTTGAACAGTCTCACCGTGCTTTCCACCCCGCCCACCTCAAGATGCAGCCTGGAAGACGGCTCGAACACGAACTTGCCGATGATGTCGGGATGCACATTCGCCACGCCCCGGTCATTGGTGACCGAATTATCCAACTGCGCGTTGTAAGCCGGATTGGAAGCAAACGCCGCGGGAAGGACCGGAATGCCTCCTCCGCCCGACCCGCCGAAGTATTGGCTGGAGTTTTCCAGCGCAACTCCGAACGCCACCTTGTTGTTCGGGTGGCCGATGAAACGGATCCCGGGGATTCGGCCCCAGAACAGGCCGTTAGTATAGTTCACATCCACCACCTGGGTATAGAACAGGTCCGCCGGCAGCGGAGACATCCCGTTGCGGTTCGGCAGGAGCAGGCTCCACGCCTGTCCTGCGAGCACTTCCCAGAATCCTTTCCGCACGTCTACATAGTATTGGCGAATGCGGAACAGCATGCTGTCGCTGGAAACTTGCGTGTTGTTCGCGGTGGCGCCGCCGACGAAGTCGCCCTCGAAATATCCAAGTACGTTCGCGCCTTTCACCTTGGCGTCCACCCGGAGTCCTAAACGCGAGTTTTCCGCGCTCCATTTATCCTCGGTGAGCCGGCCCTGAAGCGTATTGTTGTACGGAAAGCTTCCGAAGTTCGTCTGAAGGCTGGTTCCGGCATTCGTACTGCGCCAGGTGTTGGTGATATCCATGAACCCGACCGGCGTGATGCTCGCGTCGCCAATATGGAACTGCAACGGCGAAGGCTCGGGAGTGGCCTCGCGTGTCTGAGGCGCCGGCGTGGGCACTACCGGGAGCGGATCGGCTTTCGGGACCGGATCTGGAATCGGCGGCGCAAAAGCCGTGGTCGCGGCCACCTCGCCGAGCCCCTTCTTAGCAGTGGGGGCAGGAGCGGCAGACGGGGCGCTCAGGCCGGCTGTGCCGGCATCCGAACTCCCCCCGAGTTTCTCCAAAAGACGGCGCTGGTCTTCCAGTGTCTTGCGAAGCTCATCGATCTGCTGCTGTTGCTGGCTGAGAAGCGCCTTTAAATTGGAGATCTCGGCCGGGGAGGGTTCGCCCTCGGCCGCAAAGCTCGGCCAGGCCAGTGCAGCAATAAGCGCAACTACAATCAAGGTTTGTTTGAGGAATGAAGATGGTGGTCGCATTTGTTCCGTAAGGATCGTTCTGAATTGAAGAGAACACTTAAATCGTAACTGTGCAGGCATTACAGTTCGATGACAACCAAGTAACAGATCTCTAACGGGAGTCTCTCACCCGGCTCTGCCGCTCGGATTACCTGTCGTCCACTCTTATCGCGTTTTTCATTTTGTTGTAACCAGCCTCCTGTTACCTTTGTGATCCATGAAGAAACTTTATTTTTTTCTATCGCTCAGTATCGCCGCGTGGGGACAGGCGGAGAAAGCCCGGATTATGGGAACTGTCGTGGACGCTACCGGGGGGATCATCCAGGGTGCTTCGATCGTTGCCAAGGACACAAGGACCGGGCAGGAGCGTGAAGGAAAGTCCGACGACAAGGGCTTTTATGTGCTCACCAACCTGAGTCCGTCCGACTACACCATCACCGCGAAGGGTGACGGCTTGGGGCCGGCGGAATACACCGAAATCCACTTGAGCGTCGGGCAGGAGCGGACAGTCAATGTCGTGCTGAAACCCGCCACAGTCGCTACCGAAGTCACGGTCTCGGGCGGCGAACTGACGACCATCGATACCAGTTCTGCGGCGATCGGCACGAACGTAAACTCGCGGGAAGTGGGAACGCTGCCGCTCAATGGACGGCAGTTATCGCAGCTCTATCTGCTGGCTCCCGGCGCACAGACCGCCGGAGGAGGCTCCTTCGACAATATCCGGTTCAGTGGACGCGCCAACCAGGAGAACGCGATCAAATTCGACGGCGTGGAGGGAAGCTCGATCATCGACGCGTCACCGGGCAATCTGAATGGCGAAATCTCCACCGGATTCCGGCTTCAAGCCAGCCTGGAAACGGTCGCCGAGTTTCAGGTTCAGTCGAGTAACTACCCGGCCGAATACGGGACCGGAAGCGCCGGGCAGATCAATGTTGTCACTAAGTCCGGGAGCAACGAATTCCACGGGGGCTTGTTCGAGTACCTGCGCAACGATGCCCTGGACGCCCGGAACTTCTTCGACGGTCAGGCAGCTCTGAGCCTGGCAAAGAACCCGCTGCGGCTGAATCAGTACGGCGGGTCTATCGGCGGACCCATCCGGAACGACAAGCTCTTCTTCTTTGTTTCGCAGGAAAATTTGAGGCAGCGCGCTGGAGTGAACGTCATCGGCAGCGTGCCGAGTCTCGCGGCGCGGGCCCGGGCGGTGCCTTCGATCCAGCCGCTTCTCAAGGGCTACCCGATCGGTCAGCTTTCCACAAGCAATCCGGATCTGGACATCGCGCAGCGCCTGTTCAACACTTCGATCGACGAGTATTTTGGCAGCGTCCGAGTGGACTATCACGTAACGGACAAATTTACAATGTATTTGCGGTACAACCGCGACCAAGGCTATCTCCAGGCTCCCTTGGACGTTTCCGGAGCGTACCAAGCGGTCACCGCGGTGCCGCAAAACCTGGTTTGGTCGTTCCAGCAGATTCTGAAGCCAACCGTGGTCAACGAATTCAAGTTGGGACTGAACGACAACAAGACCAGGATTGCCGGCTATGCACCGCCGATTCCGGGCGTCGACACCAGCGCTTTCTCAGTCAGCTTTACCGGTGGAGTCGCGATTCCGGGCGTCGGAGGGCAGGGCGCATCAGCGGGAGCCTCGGTTCTGGGGAACCTGATCCGCGCCAACAGCTCCCAAAATGGCCGCGGACAGCCCTACACCGGATACACCGTGGGCATCATCGACAATCTCAGCATCATCCACCGGGAACACACGATGAAGTTTGGATTCGAGTTCCGGCCGGTCCGTCTCTGGACCGACCGCCTCGGCGGAACCACGTACACTTTTCCTAACGTGGCAGCGCTGCTCAACAATCAACCTTCCCAGGTTCAGGTGCTCGGCGATACCAGTTCGCCGGATCCCTGGAACAATGGCGCAACCGGAAACCGGTTTGTGAAGCAGTATTACCTGATCGGCTATGCGCAGGACGAGTGGAAGATCGCGCCGGCGTTCACCATGAGCTACGGACTCCGCTACGAGTACTACAGCCCGCTGCACGAAGAAAACAACCGGTCGGTCTTCTTTAACGCGGACACCGGCAAACTCGCGTGCGGCGCCACACCCGGATGCGATCTTCCGGCAAACACGGCCTGGTACGGCTCCTCAAAGGGAAACTTCGCACCCCGTCTGGCGTTTTCCTGGGCTCCGGACCGCTTCAAAAACAAAACCGTGTTCCGCATCGGAGCCGGATACTATTACGGGCCGGGACAAACCGAAGATCAGATCCAGACGATCGATTCCGATCGCGCCAGCCGGACCTTGACCAGTGGAATCGCATTCCCGATGGATCCCAAACAGATACTTGCGAGTTACAACGTGAACGACCCCAATCTGGGATTTCAGCCTCGGGGCTACGGGTCTGGGTATCGAATCCCTGAGAAAGTGCTCTCCTACACCGCATCCATCCAGCAACAGTTGCCGGGAAACACGGTGCTCACCGTGGCTTACGTTGGAAGCCAGGGACGCAACCTGTTCCTGCGCTCCTGGACCAACGGGATCGTCGGCGTCAATATGAATCCGGTCACGGGTGCGGGCATTCCCGTCCTCCAGTTCGGCAACCGGTTCTCGCAGGTCGATTTCAAGACGAGCGGCGGCACGGATCACTACGATTCGCTGCAAACCACTGTCAACCGCCGCTTCAGCAAGGGGCTGACAGCCGGATTCCAGTGGACCTATGGCCACAGCATTGGCAACACCGGCGGATCGAATGAGGCGCAAACCACTCAGAACCCCTTCAACTACGGACAGGACCGGGGCAATAACGCGTTCGACGTCCGCCACAGCGCGAATCTGTCCGTGCTCTATGAACTGCCCTTCCATCCTCAGAACCGCGCGATGAACTCGGCGTTCGGAGGCTGGGAAATCGGTGGAGTGTTCAACGCCCGCACCGGACTTCCCGTGGATATCACGCTCTCCCGGCCGGACATCGTGTATCAGGTGGTTTCCAGTGGCCAGTACGTTTCCGCGCCAATCGTTTCCGGCGGCTCTGTCCTCACGGTTCCGGTCATCAACAATCCCTACGGCGGCGCGTTCCGCAGCAACCGCCGGCCGGATGTGATTCCAGGGGCCGATCCGTTCCTTCGCACCACCGATGGACGCTACTTCCTCAATCCGGGCGCATTCGCAATGCCGAAACCGGGCGCTTTCGGAAATCTCGGCCGTTTTGCCCTGCATGGACCGGGCCTGAGCCAGTTCGATTTCACGGTTCACAAGAAGTTCGCGATCGGCGAGAAACGGAATATCGAGTTTCGAGCCGAGTTGTACAACGTTCTGAATCGGGCGAATTTCGCAAACCCGCCGGCGGTTCTCAACAACGCGCTCGGCACAGGAAACAACCAACTTCAGCCGGGCCAGCCGTTCACGGCGGCAGCCGCAGGTTCGGCTTTCGGCGTGTTCAACTCGACCGTCAGCAAGGACGTCGGCCTGGGCGCGCAGCGCCAGGTGCAACTCTCGCTGCGCTTCAACTTCTGAGGCTCGGAATGTCGGCAGGCGTCAAGATCGACCTCCCTTTCACCGCGGGCGGCCGAAGCTGAAGTAAGCTCGCGCGACCCGATGATCGGGCTCGACGAACGCGACCGCCTCGAACCCGGGGCTCTGCACGGAGCCGAAGCGAAGATCCAGCAACTCTACACGGACCTGATCGTCGATGGGCAGGAGGGTCCAAAAAGGAAGCTGGTCGAAGGCTTCGAAAACCTCAAAGGTGCGCGTGGTTCGAGCCGCATCGATGGCCGGCGAGAAAATGGCGGGATATTCGGTGTGGCCGCCGGCCGCGTCGAACTCGGTGGTCATGTCGATGGGAACTTCATAGATGAAGCCGTCCCCTTCCACCACGCCGCGCCAGCGAAACAGGCTCACCGGAAACACGCTGACGCGCCCGGCCGGTGCGCCGCGATAGTTGTGGGCGTCGATAATGGCGATGGCCCGCTCATGCGCCATCCATCGGCTGGCGTCGTATCCCAGAACGGCGATCAGCGCGAACCAGGCCCACCCGCGCTTCGGGCCGGCGGATTTTTTCCCCGCGATCTCCGAACTGACTAGTCCGGCCATGAGCGGAAACGCTACGCTGGCCAGGAGCGTACCCAGGATCACCGGATCGATCAGGTTTGAGATATCCAGCCGGTACCATCGTGCGTTGAAGGGCAGCATGAGCCGGACGCCATAAACGTTGGTCCAATCGAGGAGCAGATGGCTGAGGACCGCGGCAATGCATCCGCCATACATGGCCAGCGTCGTCAGCGTGAAGCGCGTGCGTGTGAACGCTTTCACCAGAAGCAACGGGACCAGCGCCACGACGGGAGCGAAGACAAACGCGTGCGTGTAGCCCCGATGCACTTGAAGATAGGTCAGGTTGTCGTAAAAGAATGGGTACGCGTCCATGTCCGGGGCATTGGCTGCGAGCATGAGCATCACCGCTCCGCCCTTTTCCCCCCGATTCAGGCCGGCGCGGGAGAGCATGAGGCCGGTCAGGGTGTGCGTGACGTTATCCATTTGCTGGCAGCAAAAGATCGATCGCAGCCGGGACAATTTCGATCACCGCTGTTTCCCGGCCCAAGAATTCACCGTCAATCTGCACGGGCGCCTCAGTGAGGATCTCGATCCTGCCGGCGCGCAGGACGCGAACGCCAGAAGTACGCTGGATGCGCCTGGCGGCGACGTTCAACATGTACCAAGCGTAACGCAACGGGTGCGATCCCTCGAAGAGAACGATTTCGAAATCGTCGTCGTGCAGCGAGGCGCCGGCGGCGATTTCCAGGTCGCCGCCGTAGTTCCGGACACGGCTGATCAGCGCGAAGCCGCACACGTGCGCGTGGCCGTCGACCCGCACCTGAAGCTGCTCCACTTTTTTGGTCAGATGCGCCAATCCGGCAGTCCAGTAGGCCAGCTTCCCGGCGGCGTTCTTCAGGCCAAGGCTTACTTCATATACGATGGTGGCGTCCAGGCCCGCTCCCGCCATCAGCAGAAAGTAGCGCGAGCCGGATGCGGCTGTGATCCGGCCGAGCGCGATGCGCCGCGGCTCGAATGTCGCCAGCCGGCGTGCGGCGGTCTCCGGGCGCGCGCCGAGCCCGAGCTCCATGGCCAAAACATTCGCCGTTCCGCCGGGCAGGACACCCAAAGGAACCCTGGAGTGCGCCAGACCCTGTACCGCTTCGTTCACGGTCCCATCTCCGCCGAGCACCAGCACCAGGCCGGCGCCTTCGCGAGCGGCTTGTTGCGCCAGGCTGCCTGCTTCGCCCGGCTTCGACGTCGCTACCGGACGCGGTTTCAGGCCGCCCTGGGCCAGCGCGGCAATGGTACGTTGGAGAGTACGTTCGGGATTGCGCCGCAATTTGCCAGCGGCAGGATTGTAGATCAAGACCGGCTGGCGAAACGATGCAATCAGATCATTATACGTGAGCGACGCCGCCAAAAAAATACACGACCTGCGCGAAAAGCTGCGCTACCACGAATACCTGTATTACGTGCTGGACGCTCCGGAGATTTCGGACGAAAAGTTTGATGCGCTGATGCGCGAGCTCCGGGCACTGGAGAAAGCGCATCCAGAACTGATCACGCCGGATTCTCCCACGCAGCGCGTCGGCGGGAAGCCGCGCGAGGGATTCGTAAAGGTTCCCCATTCCAGTCCCATGCTCAGCCTGGACAACGCCGTGGGCGAAGACGAGCTGCGGGAATTCGACCGGCGGGTCCGCGGCCTGCTCAAGCCCGGGGAACCCTGCGCCTATGTCGCGGAACTCAAAATGGACGGCGTTTCCATGGCGGTTCATTACGAGCACGGCAAGCTCGCCCGGGCGCTGACGCGCGGCGACGGAGTTGTCGGGGAAGACGTCACGGAAAACGCGCGCACCATCCGGAGCATTCCGCTTCAGCTTAAGGGATTTCAGGGAAACCGCGAAGCGCGCGGCGAGGTGGTGCTGAACAAGAAAGCCTTCGAAAAACTCAACGCGGAACAGGCAGCGCAGGGTCAGCGGCTGTTCGCGAACCCGCGCAACGCCGCCGCCGGATCGCTCCGCGTGCTCGATCCGTCGATCACGGCGTCCCGGCAGCTCGAATACTTCACGTATTTCCTCCTTGCAGACGGCGCTCCCGTACACAAGACGCAGTGGGAAACGCTGGAGGCTCTCAAGAGCCTCGGGTTTAAAGTCAACCCCAACAGCCATCGCTTCGAGGACATCGAAAAACTGGTGGCGTTCTGCAAGGGCTGGGAGGAGAAGCGCGATACGCTGCCGTTTGAAATCGACGGCGTGGTGGTCAAGGTCGATTCCGTGGAGCAACAGAACCGCTTGGGTTGGACGGCCAAGGCGCCGCGCTGGGCCATCGCCTACAAATTCGCGGCGCGGCAGGAAGAGACGCTGCTGGAAAGCATCGAGGTGAACGTCGGTCGCACCGGGGCGGTGACGCCCTGGGCGCGTTTGAAGCCGGTCAATATCGGCGGCGTGACGGTGTCCCGCGCGACGCTCCACAATGAAGACGAAATCGAACGTCTGGGGGTCCAGGGAGGCGATCACGTTCTGGTGGAGCGCGCCGGCGACGTGATTCCCAAGGTGGTGCGCGTGGTCCGCCACGGACAGCATCGTGTCCCGTTCCGCATGCCGAAGCATTGTCCGGTTTGCGGCGGCGAGGTGGTGCGCGCGGAGGGCGAGGCGATCCGCCGGTGCATCAACACCAATTGCCCGGCGCGGCTCAAAGAGTCGGTACTCCATTTCGCCGCGCGCGGAGTCATGGACATTGACGGCATGGGCGAGGCCCTGGTGAGTCAGTTGGTCGATAGCGGTCTGGTAAAAAATGTGGCCGACGTGTACAAGCTGAAGCTCGAAGACCTGCTCGGGCTGGAGCGCATGGGTCAGAAGTCGGCGGAGAAGCTGCTCGCCAATATCGAGTCTTCGCGCAGGCAGCCGCTGCCGAGAATCCTGAACGCCCTGGGCATTCCATTTGTGGGCGAGCGCACGGCCCAGTTCCTGGCGGATGCGTTCGGCGATCTGGACAAGATCGCCGCAGCCGATGAAGAAGAATTGCAGAGGGCCGAAGAAGTCGGCCCAAAGGTTTCGCAGAGCATCCGGAAATTTTTTCAGGAGAAACGCAACCGGGACCTGATCGAGCGGCTGCGCGAGGAGGGGCTGCCGTTCCGGTATCAGCCCAAGCGCAAGGCGGGAGGCCCACTGGCAGGGATGACGTTCGTGCTCACGGGTACGCTTCCCAGCTTGTCTCGAGAGGAAGCCACGAATCGGATCGAAGAGGCGGGTGGCAAAGTGGCCGGATCGGTAAGCCGCAAGACCAGTTATGTCGTCGCGGGCCAGGACCCTGGGTCGAAGCTCGACAAGGCGCGGGAACTCGGCGTGAAAGTGATTGGAGAAGACGATCTGCGGAAGCTCTTGAAGGGCAGCGCATGAAGGCCTTCATGCAGTCGCTGATCAGCCTGGGCCCGTGGGGCGTGTTTGTGTTCGCCTTCATCGATTCGGCGGGTGTGCCGAATCCCAGCGGAACGGACGCGTTGCTGCTGTTGGTGACCATCGAGCGCCCCGAATACGCCCTGCTCTGCGCCGGTCTGGCGATTCTCGGGTCGCTGTTGGGCAGCCTGTTTTTTTACCAGATTATTCGCAAGGGCGGCGAGAAGTTTCTGGACCGCTACACCACGGCCGGCAAGGGAGCGCGCTTTCGGATCTGGTTCCAGCGCTACGGCATGGCCTCGGTGTTCGTCGCTGCGCTGCTGCCGGTGCCATTCCTGCCTCTGAAGGCGCTCGCCGCCTGCGCGTGCGCCATGGGGGTCAGCCGCGCCCGATTCGTTCTGGTGATGGCGGCGGCGCGCATCCCGCGTTACGCCGGACTCGCTTACCTCGGCGCGCAACTCGGCGAAAACTCGAGCGCCTGGATCAAGGCGCATACCTGGCACATGACCGCTCTCGCGGTGGTTTTGTTGGCCTTGCTGTACGCCTTACTCAAGTGGAATGACCGGAACAGTCCCGCGGGGCGAGGTTCTACAATAGTGTGAGACTGCCCGTGCTCCCCCTGACCGACACATTCGGACGTCTGCACGACAACCTTCGGATCAGTGTCACCGACCGCTGCAACATCCGCTGTTTCTACTGCATGCCTGAGGAAGGCGTGAAGTTCGAGCCTCGCGAAAATATCCTTTCCTTCGAGGAAATCGAGCGCTTTGTTAAGGTTGCGGTCACGCTGGGAATCCGGAAACTGCGCATCACCGGCGGCGAGCCGCTGGTTCGCAAGGGCCTGCCGGAGCTGATCCGCAAGCTTTCGGCGATTCCGGGTATCGACGATCTGGCGCTGACCACGAACGGCGTTCTGCTCGCCCAGCAAGCCCAGGATCTGTACGACGCCGGGCTGCGGCGGATCAACGTGCACCTGGATACGCTCGACCGCGAGCGTTTCCGGCAGATCACGCGCCGCGATGACCTGGAGAAAGTGCTCGAAGGCATCGAGGCGTGCCGGCGGATCGGCTACAAGACCATCAAGATCAACGCTGTCGCCGTGAAGAATCTGGTGGAGCCCGATATTGTGCCGCTGGCCCGCTTCGGCCGCGAACGGGATATCGAAATCCGCTACATCGAGTTCATGCCGCTCGACTCGCAGGGACTGTGGGAGCGCGAACGCGTGCTGACCATGGACACGATGCTCGGAATGCTCCGGAAGGAAATCGGGCCGCTCGAGGAAATTCCGGACCGCGATCCGCGCGCGCCGGCCACCGAGTACCGGTTCCTGGACGGAATCGGCCGCGTGGGTTTCATCGCGTCCGTCAGCAAGCCGTTCTGCCTGAATTGCAACCGCGTGCGGCTGACATCGGACGGCAAGCTGCGCTATTGCCTGTTTGCGATCGAAGAGACCGACGTCCGCGCATTGCTGCGCTCAGGCGCTCCGGAGGAAGAGATCGTCCGGGCGATTCGAAGCTGCGTACGCGATAAGTGGCTCGGGCACGAGATCAACACGCAGAAATTCGTGCCGCCGCCCCGGCCGATGTATTCCATCGGCGGGTGAGCCATTATGGGGCAGGACTCCCGTCCTGTGGCCGGCGTCCACAGCCCACAGTACGTGAACGCCCACTCACGGTTTCCTCGGAAACCCGTTGTTTCCGCCCTCCTCTGCGACTAGACTGTCTGCATGACCCCCGAACCGGCTTCCGGGCCGCCGCCCTTGTCCGGCCACGCCGAACCGCCGCGGCAGCTCCCGGTCGAGGAAGCACACATGAACCAGGCCGCGCGCTTGATCGGAGTCTTCTTCTCGCCCGGCAAAACCTTCGCCGACATCGCCCGGCGGCCTACATGGTGGATTCCCATCGTCGTGATGGCGGTTCTCGGGACCATCTATCTGAACGCGTTCACCCAGCGCGTCGGATGGGAGTCGGTGATCCGGCCCGCGATCGAGCGTTTGCCCAACGCCCAGGCGATGACCGCTCAGCAGCGCGAGCAGGCCATTGAAAGAGCCGCCGGACTCTACAAATACCTGGGCTACGGCGGCTCGGCCGTGGGAACGCTGTTCTACGTGTTCCTCATTGCCGTCCTGCTGATGTTTCTGTTTGACACAATTCAGGGCGCCGGTATCGGTTTGAAACGCATGATGGCGATTGTGGCGTATGGATTTTTACCGCTGGCGATTCAGACGTTGTTGTCAATGCTGGTCCTGTTCCTAAAGGATCCGGAAGAATTCGACCTGCAAAATCCGCTGATTTTCAACGTAGGCGCGTTCCTGAGTTCGGATACGCCCGCGGCGCTGCGCGCGCTGGGTTCCTCGATCGATCTGTTCTCGTTATGGATCATCGTGCTGCTGGCGATCGGGGTTTCCTCGGCGGCGCGCAAGATCAGCTTCGGAAAAGCGTTCGCTACAGTGCTATTTCCGTGGCTGCTGTTTGTCGCGTTGAAAGCCGCGGCGGCCGCGGCGGGAATGTACCCGGCCTAGCCTCCCGCAAGCCAGCGCAACGCTAGGTAGGATGGAAACTTGATCGATATCCATAGTCACGTGCTGTTCGGGCTCGACGACGGCGCGCGGACCTTCGAAGATTCGCTGGCCATGATCCGCATGGCGGCGGCGCACGGCACCACGGATCTGGTCGCGACGCCGCACGCCAATCTGGAATTTCGCTTTGACCCGGAATTGATCGCCGGGCGGCTGGCCCAGGTGCGGGAAGCCTCCCAGGGCGCGTTGCGGCTCTACTCGGGCTGCGATTTTCACCTAAGCTACGAAAACATTCAGGATGCCATCGCGCATCCGCGAAAATACACCGTCAACCAGCAGCATTATCTGCTCGTGGAGTTTTCCGAACTGCTGATCTTCCGGAACACGGACGACATCTTCGCGCGGCTGGGCGAGGCGGGCATGATCCCGGTGATCACGCATCCGGAGCGGAACGGTTTGTTGCGGCAGCGCGTGGAAGAGATCGCGCGCTGGGTGGCGCAGGGCGCGCGAGTGCAGGTGACGGGGCAGAGCCTCACCGGGCGCTTCGGCCGCCAGGCTCAGGATTTCTCGCGCGAGCTGATTGGGCGCGGGCTGGCGCACGTGGTCGCTAGCGACGCTCATGATTGCGAGCAGCGGCCGCCGGTTCTGGACGAGGCTTGCGCCTGGCTGCGGAACAATTACGGAGAAGCGATGGCAGAGGCGCTGTGCGTCCTCAATCCGCAGGCGGCGCTTTCCGGAGATCCGATGTACTTGCCCGATGCCGAAGCGGGATCGCTCGTGCGAAAGTGGTACGAGTTCTGGCGGTAAGGTTCCCTACGTTCTTTCTGAGACATTCCCAGGCAGTTTCCCACAAACTCACGTAGCATCCAGTTCCTTGAAGTCGAACAAAAGCCTCTTCCGGGGCTCACGGAGCGCGAGCTATGTCCGAAATCACGATCCTGAAACCAGCATCTCAGCCGGCAGCGGAGCCAGTTCGTTGGTATGCACTGACGGTCCGCCACCAGCATGAGCGGCAAACGGAAAAAGCGCTCCGGTCGAAAGGCCTGGAGACGCTGGTGCCGCTGTATCGCAGCCGCCGCCAGTGGTCGGACCGCGTGCAGGAGCTGGATCTGCCGCTGTTTGCCGGCTACGTGATGAGCCGGTTCGCCTTGAACCAGCGGATCGCGGTGCTGAGCACGCCCGGAGTGGCGAGCATCGTGGGATTCGGCGGCAAGCCCGCCCCGCTGGACGACGCCGAGATCGCCGCCATCGCGCGCCTGCTCGAATCCAAGCTGGCCTTAGCTCCGTGGCCGTACCTGAAGCCGGGCGACCGCGTCCGCGTGGAGCACGGGCCGATGCGGGGGCTGTCGGGGACGCTGCTGCGGACCAAAGAAGGCCTCCGTCTGGTGATCGGCGTAGATCTGTTGCAGCGCTCGGTCGCGGTGGAAGTGGACCGCGCATGGGTGGTGCCGGAGCGCGTGATCCGCGCCGGAGTCGCCTGAGGGAAGGTGTACCGCGGTGAGTCTGGTACTGGGCGTGCACGACGGACATAATGCTTCGGCCGCGCTGCTGCGGGACGGGCGCGTCGAGCGGGCGCTCCAGGAGGAGCGCCTCACCAGGGTGAAGAATCAGGGCGACGCTCCGGCTGGCGCCGTACGGGCGGCGCTTCGCTGCATCGAGGAGGAGAATCGGGAGCTTCCTCGGGTTGCTTTGGATGGCCGCTACACGAATTACCGCCAGTGGCGGCGCGAAACGATCCTGCGCGATTACGCGCGCAGCTCGAGTCTGGCCTCGCGGCTGAAGCAGGGTTTTAAGAACTCGGGCGTGGACCGGTTATACCAGGCGCGGAAAGCCGCCGAGCGGGCCGGGTACCTGGAGAAAATCGGCCTGAGGCGCGAACAGCTCACGGCGGTGGAACATCATCAGGCGCATGCCGCGGCGGCCTATTACGCGTCGCCGTACCGGCCGCAGCAAAGCGGCCAGCGGGTCCTGGTGTTTACGTGCGATGGATCCGGGGACCGGCTTTCGGCCACGGTAAGCGTGGGACAGAAGGGCGCGCTCACGCGCCTGGCGGAAGTGAGCGAGCACGATTCGATCGGGCGTCTGTACGCGCTGGCCACGCGCTGGCTGGGAATGGTCCCGCTCGAACACGAGTACAAGGTGATGGGGCTGGCTCCGTACGCGGCGCACTCAGCGGAAGCGGCGCAAATCGCCCGGGGCCTCGAAGCGCTCTTCGAATTCACGCCGGACGGCTTGGCGTGGCGGCGGAAGCCAGGCGTGCCGTCGATGTACGCGGCTTACGCGTTTCTGGCAGCGCGGCTCGAAGGCCAGCGCTTCGACCGGGTCGCGGCGGGCGTGCAGCGATTTCTCGAAGCGATGCTCACGCGCTGGGTGGCGGGAGCGGTGCGGGAGACCGGGATCGGACGGATCGCGTGTTCGGGCGGCGTGTTCATGAACGTGAAGGCGAACCTGGCGGTGCTGGAACTCGCGGAGGTGGAGAGCATGTTCGTGTTTCCCTCCTGCGGGGACGAATCGAACAGCATCGGCGCGGCCTGCTGGGAAGCCGCGCGAAGAGGGGAAGCGATCGAGCCGCTGGGCGGGCCCTACTACGGCGAGCCGATCACCGACGGGGAGGCGGAACAGGAGTTAAGCCAGGTGAGGATGTCGAACCGGCTGCGCTTTTTCTGGATCGCGGATATCGAAAAGAAAATCGCCTGCGAGCTGGCGCGCGGCCGGATTGTGGCGCGGGCCAAGGGCGAGGCGGAATTCGGAGCGCGGGCCCTGGGGAACCGGTCGATCCTGGCGCGCGCGGATTCACTTGAGGCGGTCCGCGCGATCAACACGGCGATCAAGAACCGCGACTTCTGGATGCCGTTCGCTCCCGCGGTGCTCGCCCGCAGCGCCGCCCGCTACTACGAAAAACCGAAGCCGGCGGAGTCTCCTTACATGATGTTTGCATTCCGCACCCGGCCCGGCCGGCGGCCGGCGCTGGCAGGGGCCCAGCATCCGTATGACTCCACCACGCGCCCGCAGGAGGTGCGGGCGGAGCACAATCCGGATTTTCACCGCTTGCTGGAGGAGTACGAAGCGCGGACCGGCGAGGCGGCCGTGCTGAATACGTCCTTCAATTTGCACGGCGAGCCGATCGTGTACCGCGCGCGCGACGCGGTGGACGTGTTTCTGCGCAGCGGCCTGGAGCGCATGGCGCTGGCGAACTGGTGGGTGGAGAAAGCCGCGTGAGAATCCTGGTTACCGGTGCGGCAGGATTTATCGGCTACCATCTGGCGGCGCGCCTTCTGGCCGAAGGCCGGCGCGTAACCGGCGTGGACAACCTGAACCCGTACTATGATCCGCGCCTCAAGCAGGCCCGGCTGGCGAGGCTGGAAGCGAATCCGCGGTTCGAGTTTCTCAAAGCTGATCTGGCCGACCGCCCCGCGGCCGAGGCTTTGTTCGCGCGGGAGCGATTCGGCCTGGTCGTGCATCTGGCGGCGCAGGCGGGCGTGCGCCACTCGCTGGAACACCCGCACGCCTTCATCGACGCAAATGTCAGCGGATTTCTGAATGTGCTCGAAGGCTGCCGCCGGCGCGGGATCGGCAGGCTGATCTACGCCTCCTCGAGTTCGGTTTACGGAGGCAGCCGGAAGACGCCGTTGGCCGTCGGCGATCCCGTGGATGCTCCCGTGTCTCTCTATGCGGCGACAAAACGCGCCGGCGAGCTGATGGCAGAGTGCTACTCGCATCTGTTCGGCATCGCGGCGACCGGGCTTCGTTTCTTCACGGTGTACGGCCCGTGGGGGCGGCCGGACATGGCTCCGTTCAAGTTTGTGGAGGCCATCGAGCGGGGCCGGCCTCTCGATCTCTATAACTACGGCCGGATGCAGCGCGATTTCACCTACGTGGACGACGCGGTGGAAGGCCTGACTCGGGTGATCGCGCGTCCGCATGGCGGGCACCGCTTGTATAACCTCGGTCACGGTGCGCCCATCGGGCTGCTGGAGTTCGTTCATACTCTGGAGCGCGCGCTCGGCAAGCGGGCCCGGCGGCGCTTCCTGCCGATGCAGCCCGGAGACGTCGTGGCCACCCACGCCGAGGCCGCGGATTTCCGCGCCTATACCGGGTTCGCTCCGCCCACGCCGGTGGCGGCGGGCGTCGAGAAGCTGGTGGCCTGGTATCGCGACTATGCGCAGCCGCAGCGGAGCATGGCGATTGTATGAGCAGTCCGGCGCGGGTTGCGGCGAAGGAGCCGGCCGGCGAGGCGTGGCGGCGGCTGATCGGAGCCGCGAGCCTCACCGGAGCAGCTTCGCTCGCCGGAGCCGCCTTGAGCATCGCCGCGACCAAGGTTTTCGCGGCCATGCTCGGGCCGTCTGAAATCGCGGTATTGAGTACGCTCCAGCAAGTTCGCCAGGCGGGTGTGATCGGGGCTACGCTCAACGGGCAGACGGCGCTGGTGCAGGGTTTGAGCGCGCGGGGAGGCGAAGGCGACCAGGCTTGGCGCTCATTCCTGCGCACTTCCCTGCTGCTGATCGGCGCGGCCGGGGCAGCGGTTTCCGCGATTTTGATGACGGCCCCTGAATGGATCGCGCGCTGGTCGGGAATCGGTCCTGAGAGAACGACCCTGGTCAGGTGGCTGGCAGCGCCGGTTGTGCTGACCTGCGCACTGGTTGTGTGGAGCGCCATTCTGAATGCCCGGCGCCAGACCGGGCGGCTGGCGCTGGTGCAGTTGGCGGCTCCGGCGGCGATGGCGCTTCTGGCGTATCCCGCCGCACGCGCGGCCGGATCGGGAAACGAGTCCGCGCTGCTGGGGTGGCTGGCTGCGGCTCCGGCCTGCGCGGCGCTGGCCGCGCTGGCGGTGGGAGCCAGCAAACCGTGGTGGTGTGGGGGAGGCGGCCGCTGGTGGAACCGCCGGGATGCCAGCGTTTTTCTCACCGTCTCGGGCTCCTTGCTGGCGGGCGGGGCGGCGGGATCGCTGGCGCTGCTGGGGGCGCGCGCGCGCATTCTCCACCAGCAGGGATTCGCGGCCGCGGGCGAATTCGACGCGGCTTGGGCGATCAGCATGAACCACGTTTCGGTTTTGCTCGGATCGCTGCAAACGTACTGTCTGCCGGAACTGGCGCGGGCATGCAGCAAGGAAGTGCGCACCGCTGATTTGCGCCGCATGCTGACCGCCGCGGGGATCGCGTCGGCCGCCGCGGTGTGCGCACTGGCGGTTTGCAAACCGGCGATCCTGGCTCTGCTCTATTCGGATGGGTTTCAGGGAGCGGCGCGCTTCCTGCGCTGGACGCTGATGGGCGACTACCTGAAAGCGTCGAGCTGGGTGCTTTCCGTGTCGTTGCTCGCCGCGGCCGATATGCGGGGCTTCCTGGGCGCGGATTTGATCGCGTATGCAGTCTTCGCAGCGGGGGCGGCCGCGCTGGCGCGATTCCGCGGCGCAGCCGAGGCCACGGCCATCGGGTTCGTCCTGATGTATGCGGCGCATCTGCTGGCGTGCGGCTGGATCGCGTGGCGGCGGTGCGGATTCCGGCCCGGCGCGCGCCTGGCAGCCATCTGGACGGCGGGGTTGGCGGCGGTGGCCGCAGTTTCGGCGCTGACGTGGGAGAGAACATGAGGATTTCGGTGGCCATCGGCACATATAACCGCGCGGCGATGGTGCACGAAGCGATCCAGGCGGCGTTCGAGCAGACGCTTCCTCCCGACGAGGTCGTGGTGGCCGACGATGCCTCGACCGACGGGACCTGGGAACTGCTGCGCGAACTCGCCCGGCGCGAGCCGCGTCTGAAGATTTTCCGGCGGGAGCGGAATTCGGGCGGCGTGGAAAACTGGAATTTCGCGGTTGCCCGGACCCGCGGCGACTACATCGCCTGGTGTTCGGACGACGACCGTTTCACGCCCTGGCACTTGCAGGAATCGGTCGCCTATCTGGAATCGCATCCTGTGGCCGGTCTGGTGCACGCGGGCTTCATCGATGTCCTGGAGGCATGCGGAATTTCTGAGGTGCTGCCACGGCCGCTCCGGTTTCCCGGCGTCCGTCTGGTCACGCGAAAGAATCTGCCGGGTTACCTGGCGCGCTACTACGACTGGCCGTTTCATCCTTCGACGCTGGTGTTTCGCCGGGCGGTGTGGGAGCAGATCGGGCCATTTGACTCTCGCTATGCGCTGGCCGACACGGACTGGTTCGTGCGCGCCGTCGAACGGTTTCCGGCGGCCATGCTGGCTTCCCACGGCGTGTACAACCGGCGGCACGCCGGCAACTGGAGCAACCGGCTGGGCAGCGCGCGGATGCAGCAGGAAATTTTGAGGATTGTGGAGAACGCGATCGAGCGGCGGTATCCGCCGGCGGACTTCCGGCGAACCGCCTGGAAGGCCGTGTGGAGGGCCACCGTCCGTTTGCGGCTGGTGCTTACCTTGCGCGCGCGGCTCCGAGCCGGGCATGCGGACGGGGCGTGCGCGGCCTGGATGCTGTTGGCTCGCGGAACCGGGCCCGCGCTGCCGAATGCGGCCGCCGGCCTCGGCAGCGCGCTGATCCGGTGGCGGTGCAGGCGGAAGCAACCGGCAGAGGACGACGCTCGCCAGAGCGTGAGCCCGGTCTAGCGGCGAGAACGCATTGCATGTGCGGCATCGCGGGCGTGATTGGACACGCCGACGCCAGAAAGCAGGTCGCGCGCATGCTTGCCGGCCTGTCGCATCGGGGGCCCGACGGATGCGGGATTTTCGAGGCGGGTCCGGATGCTGCGCTGGGGCACGCACGGCTGGCGATTCTCGATCTGTCGCCTGCAGGCGCGCAGCCGATGACCTCGCGGGACGGCCGCTGGACCATTTCGCTCAACGGAGAAATCGTCAACTTTTGCGAGCTGCGGCGCGCGTTGGGCGCGGCTGGCTGGCGCTCCTCCGGGGATACAGAAGTTCTGTTGGAAGCCTGCGCGGCCTGGGGAGTGGAGAGGACGCTTGACCGGCTCACCGGTATGTTTGCCTTCGCGCTGTGGGATGCCCGGGAACGGGAATTGACTCTGGCGCGGGACCGGATGGGCGAAAAGCCGCTGGTGTATGTCGAGGCCGGCCGGACGCTGGCGTTTGCGAGCGAATTGAAGGCGCTGGCCGAGTTTCATGCGAGGCGTCTCGATGCGGCCGCCGTGGAGTCCTATCTGGCGCTGGGATACGTTCCGGCTCCGCTGGCGATTTTTCGCGGGATCCGGAAGCTTCCGGCGGGTCATTGGATGCGCTGGAAAAACGGCGCATCCACGGTGGCGCGCTGGTGGCGTCCCGAGCGGACGCTTGTCACGGCGCCGCGCACGTTTCCGGAGCGGAAGGCACAGGCGCGCAGCCTGATTCACGACGCCGTCCGGCTGCGCCTGCGCGCAGATGTGCCTGTGGCGCTCGCCCTGAGCGGAGGCGTCGACTCGACGGTGATCGCGGCGGAGGCGGCGCGCGAGGGGATTTCGATCGAGGCGTTCACGGTCGCCGCCGAGGGCGACGGGACGGACTTGCAGTTCGCCCGGCTGGCCGCAAAAAAATACGGGCTGCGTCATGAAGTCCTGACCACGCCCGCGATCGCAGCGTGCCAGCGCGTGCTCGATGCGGCCCGCCGTTACGACGAGCCGTTCGCCGACAGTTCGGCGCTGCAATCGCTCGAGCTGGCGCGGGCGCTCGCCGGACGCTACAAGGTGGTGCTCACCGGCGACGGAGGCGACGAGGCGTTTGGGGGGTATCCCCATTACGCCAGGATCGCGGTCAAGCAGGCGGCCAAAGCAGTTGCGGCCGTCGCCGGCCTGCTGGACGGAACCGGAGCGACCGGCGTGTACGTGCAATCGAAAGCGATCTTTCGCAAACGGGAGCGCCGGGGGCTGCTGGAGGGCCGCGCCAGCGACGGATGGGCGGAGATGCTGGGGGGCGACGAGTTCCTGCGCGCCGCGCCGAAGGGTGCGCTCAAGCGCGCGCTGTGGACCGACCGCCACCTGCATCTGGCCAACGGTCTCCTGCACAAGATGGACATCGCCGTGGGCGCGCACGGGCTGGAAGCACGAAGCCCTTTTCTCGATCACCGAGTTCTGGAGTGGGCGCAGCAACTGCCCCACGCCGATCTGGTTCGCGGCGGCGCAGCGAAAATCCTGCTGCGGGAAGCCTACCGGGAGGAACTTCCGCCGGAAATCAGCGCGCGGTCCAAACACGGCTTTGGCGCGCCCATCGGTTCATGGCTGGCCGGCCCCTTGCGTCCGCTGTTACGGGAATGCCTGCCCTGCCGCTTACTCCATCCCAAGCGGCAGGAATCTTCGGGGCAGCGGCTTTGGACGCTGCTGATGTTCGCGCAGTGGGCGGATTACTGGAGAGCCACGTGGTAGATCCGGCCGTGACGGTTCTGATGGCGGTCTATGACCCGCCGCTGGCCATGCTTGCTCAGGCAGTGGACTCCATCCTGACACAGAGTTTTTCGAATATCGAGTTTTTGATCGTGGACGATGGAAGCCGCGATCCCGGACTGGGCCCGTTTCTGGCCGGGCGTGCAAGGCGGGATGAGAGAATCCGGATCGTCCGGGAGCCGCACCGGGGGTTGACGGCGTCGCTCAACCGCGGGCTTGCGCTGGCGCGGGGGACCTGGATCGCTCGGCAGGATGCCGACGACTGGAGCGAGCCGGACCGCCTCGCGCGTCAAATGGAGTATGTACGCGCGAATCCACGCACGGCGGTGCTCGGGACATCCGCCTGGGCCCATCAGCAGGAGGGGCGGCGGCTGTGGAAGCTGCCTCTGCCTACGGAGCATACGGCGATCCTGCGGCGCTTGCGGCGCGGAAATCCGTTCGTGCACGGATCGGTGCTGTTTCGGCGGGCAGACGCCCTGGCCCTGGGCGGGTATCGCGAGGAGTTCCGCTGTTCGCAGGATTACGACTTTTTGTGGCGGCTGGCGGAGCGGGGACCGGCCGCGAATCTGGCCCAGCCGCTGTATCACTATCGCTACACCAGCGTCTCGGTGAGCGCCGCGCGCGCGAAGGAGCAGGCACAGGCGCAACGCGCGATCCAGAGACTGGCGGCGGCGCGCCAGGCCGGCGAAGCGGAAGACGCCGCGCGGGCCCTGGCCGAAGCGGCGGCGGGAGAAGAACTGCCGGCGCTGCTCAAGCAAGCCGACCATCGCATGCTGGCGGGCGATTACCGGGGCGCATGGGCCGGTTATCAGCATCTGCTCCGGGCGCATCCGGAAAATCTGCTGGCGTGGGGGAAGCTGGCGCGGCTGGGAATTTTTTGCGCGTTTCCGCGGCTGCGCGAAGTTTGTTTCCGCGGAGCACGGTGAATTCGATGAAGGTGTTATTTGTCGTGCCCGGCGAGGGGGAGGGCCATTCGATGATTTTCGCGCGGCGCCAGGCCGGGAGTCTGGCGCGGCAGGGGGTCCGCGTGGAAACTTTCTATCTGGGCTCGCGCACTTCTTTGGGAAGGATTTTCCGGGAATTCTTGCGGTTCCGGGAAACAGTCCGGGCGTTCCGCCCGCAGGTGATCCATGCTCAGTATGGGACTGTGACGGCCCTGTTCGCCGCTCTGGGGTGCGGAACAATTCCTCTGGCGATCACCTATCGCGGAAGCGATCTCAATCGAGCGCCCTCCGAGCGCGGAGTGCGTCCGGGAATCGCCCGGCTGCTGTCGCAGTTCGCCGCGCTGGGTGCGGCGCGCATCGTGTGCGTGAGCCGCGAACTGAGAAACCGGCTGTGGTGGCGCCGCTCGCGTGCGACGGTTCTGCCGAGCGGCGTGGATCTGGAAACGTTTCGTCCGGATTCCTACCGCCGCTTGCGCGCCGAGCTGGGCTGGGAGGAGGGGGATCGGGTGGTGCTATTTCATGCAGGAAAAAATGTTCGCAACAAGCGTTTAGATCTGGCCGAGGGCGCGGTCGCCGAAGCGCGGCGGCTGGGAATCCCGGTGAGCATGCAGGTTCTGGACGGCGGAGTCCCTCCCGAGAAAATGCCGGCGCTGATGAACGCGGCGGATTGTCTGCTGCTGACCAGCGATTCCGAGGGCTCCCCAACCGTGGTGCAGGAAGCTCTCGCCACGAATCTTCCCGTCGTCAGCGTGGATGCGGGGGACGTCGCCGAGCGGCTGGAAGGGGTTTCCCATTCGCGGCTGGTCGAGCGGGATGCGCGGGCGCTGGGCCGGGCTCTATCGGAGGTTTTGGATCCGCCGCGGCGTTCTGACGGGCGCGGGCGAACGGAAGAATGTTCGTCGGACCGGATGGCCCTGCGGCTCTTGGAGTTGTACCGCGAGATGGTTCCGGAGGAGCCCTGAGGGGCGGAAAGAGGCGGCTCGTTGGAGTTTTTCGCGTTGCTGACAGTGGCCAGCATTACGATCGCGGTTCTCGCCATCGCGGTGTACCGCAGGAGCAGAGACGTGGGGACGCTGGTGGGGATCGCGGCTCTGTATTACTGGTCGCTGTACGGAGCCTGGTTCATCGTGATCGACAAGACGGGCGGATCGAGCGGCATGAACTATCAGTATCTGGAAGGCAAGCTGTTCCCGATCGCGCTCGATTGGAATTACGCAACTGCCCTGGCCCTGTACGGCGGGTTCATCGTACTGGTGGAGCTCACACTGCTGGCCGCGGCAAAGCCGCCCGCGGAGAACGCCGGCAGCTCCGTGTATCTGCCGAACATAGTTTTGCGACACGGGCCGATTCTGGCGATTGGGATGGCCGCGGGATTGGGAAGCGCGCTGCTCATCTGGGACAAGCTCGGCGCGGCCTGGGCGCTGAACGCATCCGCCTATGTGTACACGCGCTCGGAGGTCGGCGCATGGTTCCCCTTGCATCAGGTGCTGAACCGGGTGGCGCTGATTCCCCCGGCGCTCGGCTTGGCCGTGCTGGCCGCGGGCAAAAGGTCGCGCACGCTGGTGAGCGCCGGCCGGGGTTATGCGCTGCCGGGCTATCCGATTTTGCTCGGAGGCATGGGGGTATTCACGTTTGTTTTGGGAAACAAGAACGAAGTTCTGACGGCGCTGGTTGCGGGCGTGCTCGCCTATGTGGGCTTAGCGCGCAAGCCGAATTGGGCGGGCGCGGGCGTCGTCACCGCGGCGGGCGCGTGGTTCCTGTATGGGATCGATCTGTTCCGGGCCGTGCCGCTCAGCGGGTTACAAGACGCTGTTGCGCGGCAGGCCCAGGAAGGCGCGGGTGTGGCGCGTTTTCTGGCTTCGAGCAACGAAGCTTACGGAGCACATTTTTCGATGTACGGGGTGCTGACGGCCGAGGTGGAGCCGCGGTTTGGGTATAGCTTGTATTCGCTGGCCTGCTCGGTGGTGCCGCGGGCGTTCTGGCCGGGCCGCCCGGCAGACATTTACAGTTACTATGCCGATCGCGTGGGCGCGATCCCGAACCAGGGCTATTCGCTGCATCATGCCACTGGCTGGTATCTCAATTTCGGCTACGCCGGCATCGCGCTCGGGGCAATCCTGCTGGGCCTGCTGTGGGCGTACTGCCTGAACGCGCGCCGGAGTACGCGGAGGAGCACGATTTTCCGGCTGTTCGCGGTCACCTCGCCATGGCTGTTTGCCGCGTGCCTGCCGTCTCTGATTCGCGCGGGGCCGGAAGGGTACAAAGGGCTGCTGGTCGACGCCGTGCTGGTGCCGGTGGGCGTGCTGGCTCTGTCCTGCCGGAAGAAAAAGGTCCGAAAACAACTGGCATGGCGTGGGGAACGCGGCTGGAGGTGGGAGGCGGCAGGATGACTCCCCTGGTTTCGGTGATCATTCCGTGCCGGGAGGAAGCGCGGTTCATCGATCTCTGCCTGGCCTCGGTGCTTGCCTCCGATTATCCGCGCGAGCGGCTGGAGGTGATTGTCTCGGACGGCATGAGCCAGGATGGCACCCGCGAGCGGGTGGACTGGTGGGCTTGGCGCGACGGGCGGGTGCGCCGGATCGACAATCCGGGCCGCACGACGCCCCGGGGGCTGAATCGCGCGATCGGCGCGGCCCGGGGAGACCTGATCCTGCGGCTGGACGCGCACGCGGCGATTGCGCCGGATTACATCGCTCGCGCGGTGAAGCATCTGGAGGCTTCGGGAGCGGATTGCGTGGGCGGATCGATGCGCACGCGCGTCATGGGTTCCGGAATCTTCGCGAAGGCGATCAGAACGGCGCTCTCGCATCCCTTCGGGGTGGGGAACGCGCATTTTCGCATCGCCAGCGCGGCGGATCCGCCGCGCTGGGTGGATACGGTTTTCGGCGCATGCTGGAACAGGGTCGCGTTCGAGCGCCTGGGCGGATTCGATGAGCGCTTGCGGCGCAGCCAGGATATCGAGTTCAGCGCGCGCCTGCGCCGCGCCGGGGGCAAAATTCTGCTTGCGCCGGAAATGCGGATTGACTACTACGCGCCAGCGACGCTGTCGCGTTTCCTGCGGCAAAGCTGGGCCAACGGTGTTTGGGCGATTCTGCCCATCGGGTGCGCTTCCGGAATGCCGGTGCGGTGGAGGCATCTGACGCCGCTCGCGCTGGTCCTCAGCCTGGCCGTATCCATTCTTGCCAGCCCCTGGGCCGGCCTGTGGGCCTCGGCGGCCATGGCGTCGTACGCCGTGGCAAATCTGGCGTCTTCCGCGCTGGCCGCCTGGAAAGAAAGGAGCCCCAGCCTCGCCGTTTCGCTGCCCGTGGTTTTTGCCGGCCTGCATCTGGCCTACGGCGCGGGCAGCGCATGGGGATGCGTCGTGCTGGCCGCCCGGCCCGAACCGTACTTTGCGGCGCCAGTTCCGGCGGCGGAGGCAATGGAATGAGTGGGGCCGAGGCGCTTTCTTACGCCGACGTCACCGAGCGTCCGGGTCAGCCTGCTTCCGCGATTCAGATGGAGATGCTGGAAGCGCGATACGCATGGGCGGCGGCTCAGGCTCGCGGCAGGGATGTGCTTGAAGTGGCCTGCGGCGCCGGTATCGGTTTGCCCTTACTGGCCGGAGCCGCGCGTTCGGTAAAGGCCGGCGACGTGGATCCGGAGAATCTGCGCGCGGCCAGGAAGGCGTGCGCCGGTTGCGCGAACGTCACCGTGGAACACTTGTGTGCGCCAGAACTGGGGTTTCCCGACAGGCGCTTTGACCTGGTGCTGTTGTTCGAAGCGTTGTACTACATCCCCGAAGCGGAACGCTTCTTTGAGGAGGCCCGGCGCGTGCTCCGGCCCGGAGGAGCGCTGTTGATCGTTACGGTCAATCGGGAATGGACGGGATTCAACCCGAGCCCGCTCAGCATCCGCTACTGGTCTGCCGAGGAGCTGCTCCAGGGGCTGGAAGGCGCAGGTTTTGATGGGGCGGTTCAGGGCGCGTTTCCCGAAATTCCCGGCTGGTCCCGATCGGCCAGGGGCCTGATGCGGCGCGGCGCCGTAGCTCTGGGCCTGATACCGCGGACGATGCGCGGAAAAGCTCTGCTCAAGCGCATGTTCTACGGGCCGCTCCAGACCGTTCCCTCCCGGATCTGCTTGGCACAGGCCGCGGCGCTGGAACCGTGGAACAGCGCAAACCGGAGCCGATGCCGGGTGCTGTACGCCACGGCGCGGAAAGGCGCTACATGATTCCCGCCCGGGCCCGCTCCATCCCGTTTTTCGATTACCGCCAGTTGTTCCTCTGCGAGGAACCGCAGCTGACCGCCATTTTTCGTGATATCGGATCGCGCGGTGCCTTCATCCTTCAAGGGGATCTGGCCCGCTTCGAGCGGAAGCTGGCCGCGTATCTCGGTGTGAAATACGCGCTGGGGGTCGGCAACGCAACGGACGGATTGCTGCTGGCGCTGCGGGCGGCCGGCATCGGGCCAGGCGATGAGGTGATCTTCTGCTCGCACACGATGGTGGCGACGGCCGCGGCGATTCACTTTTGCGGGGCGACGCCGGTCCCGGTGGAATGCGGCCGGGATCACCTGATTGATCCGAACGCCGCCGAATGCGCGGTCACGCCGCGCACGCGCGCGATTCTGCCGACGCAGTTGAACGGGCGCATCGCCGACATGCAGGGGCTCGGTGCGGTGGCCCGGCGTCACAACCTCGTGATTATCGAAGACGCGGCGCAGGCCATGGGCGCGCGCTTCCGCGGGCGGGCGGCAGGGAGCTTCGGCCTGGCCGGGGCGATCAGCTTTTTCCCCGCCAAGAACCTGGGATGCCTGGGCGACGGCGGCGCGGTCGTCACCAATGATGACGGGATTTACGAGCGCATCCGGCTGCTCCGCGATCACGGGCGCGCGGAGAACGGCGAGATTGCCGCCTGGGGCCTCAACTCGCGCCTGGATACTCTGCAAGCGGCGATCCTCTCCTACCGGATGGAATCTTACGACACCGCGGTCGAACAGCGGCGCGCGCTGGCGCGTTCCTACCGCAACCGGCTTGCAGGAATCCGGCACATCCAGCTTCCGCCGGGACCGGACGGCGAGGCGGAAAATTTCGACGTGTTTCAGAACTACGAGATCGAAGCCGAGCGCCGCGAGGAGCTGCGCGCATTTCTCGACAGCCGGCGCATTGGCACCGCGCTTCCCTGGGGCGGCAAGGCCGTGCATCAGTGGCCGAAGCTGCAACTGGCCGCGCGGCTGCCGTTCACCGAGCGCCTTTTCGAGCGCGTTCTGCTGCTGCCCATGAACCTGTCCCTCACGCCTCCCGATGTCGCTTACATTTGCGCCGCCATCGAAGAGTTTTACCGAGCCGCATGACGGCTCGCTTCCGCGCTTGCGCGCCTGCTGGAGAAGCATGCTGCGCATCCGGCGGGCCGAGGAGGCTATCGGGCGGATGGTGGAAAGCGGGGAAGCCCGCGGGCCCTGTCATCTTTCGATCGGACAGGAAGCCGTTGCGGCGGGCGTGTGCGCGGCGCTCGCGCCGGAGGACACCATCTGGGGAGGACACCGCTCGCACGGCCATTATCTGGCCAAAGGAGGATCTCTCGAAGCGCTGTTCGCCGAGATTCTGGGAAAGGCCACCGGGTGCGCGGGAGGGCGCGGCGGATCGATGCACCTGATCGCGCGGGAGCAGGGGATTTTCGGAACGGTGCCCATGGTCGCGGGCGCGGCGCCGCTGGCGGCGGGGGCCGCGCTGGCCTACAAAATGAGGGGCGATGCGCGCGTGGCGGCGGCGTTCTTTGGCGACGGCGCTCTGGAGGAGGGAAGCGTGCATGAGACGCTGAACCTGGCGGCGCGGTACCGGCTGCCGCTGGTTTTGGTCTGCGAAAACAATTTCTACGCGAGCCATCTGCACTGGAGCGAACGCCGGCTGGCCGACAATCTGGACCAAGCCGGCGTTCTGCATTCGATCCCCAGCGCGCGCATCGACGGAAACGACGTCACAGAGGTTTTTGAGGCGGCCGCGAGGGCGGTTCGCCAGGCGCGCTCCGGCGGGGGCCCCTGGTTTCTCGAGTGCCGCACGTTTCGGTGGCGGGGACACGTGGGTCCGGGCAGGGACGAGGATGTCGGGGTCCAGCGCAGGTGCGATTTGGCGGAATGGCTGGAACGCGACCCGATCGGGCGGGCCGAAGAGCGCCTGAGGCAGCTCGGAGCGGCCGATCTGGAAAGCGAGAAATCCGGGATCGAGCAGGAGATCGCCCACGCGCTGGAGGCCGCGCGCAGGGCGCCCGCGCGCGATCCGGCGCGTGTGACGGAGCATGTATGCGCACGCTGAGCTACGCTCAGGCGATCCGCGAAGCGCAGCAGCAATTGCTTGCTTCCGACCCGCGCGTATTCTTGATCGGGCAAGGGCTGTGGAGTCCCTGGTACGCGGGCGGCAGCCTGGAGGATCTGGATGGCGAGTTCGGGCGCGCGCGGGTGCTCGACAGCCCGATATCGGAGAATGCGGTCACGGGGATGGCGGTGGGGGCGGCGGTGGCGGGAATGCGGCCGATTGTGTTTCATCCGCGGATGGATTTCCTGCTGCTGGCCATGGACCCTGTGGTGAATCAGGCGGCCAACTGGTCGTATATGTTCGCCGGGAAGGCCAGCGTGCCGCTGGTGATCCGGGCCGTGATCAATCGCGGCGGCGAGCAGGGCGCGCAGCACTCGCAGGCGCTGCACGCCATGTTCATGCACGTGCCGGGGTTGAAGACGGTGATGCCCGCAACGCCGGCGGACGCCAAAGGGCTGTTGATCGCGGCCGTGGAGGATCCGAATCCGGTGCTGTATATCGACGACCGCTGGCTATATAGCCACAGCGGTCCGGTTCCCGAGAAGGTGTACCGGATTCCCATCGGCCAGGCGGCGGTGCGGCGTCCGGGGCGCGATGTGACGATTGTGGGAATCTCCTGGATGGCGGCCCAGGCGCTGGAGGCGGCCGAGGCGCTGGCCCGCGACGGGATCGACGCGGAGGTGCTTGATCTGAGGAGCCTCAAGCCCTGGGACCAGTCCGCGGTGCTTGAAAGCGCGCGAAAAACCGGCCGCGTAATTGTGGCCGATCCCGGATGGCGCACCGCAGGAGCTTCGGCGGAGATCGCCGCGACGATTGCCGCCGAAGCGTTCCACGACCTGCGCGCGGCGGTCGAGCGCGTGAACCTGCCGGATGCTCCTGCTCCGGCCAGCCGCGCCGAGGAGGAATGCTATTATCCCGAGGCTTCTTCTATCGCCGCGGCGGCGCGGCGGGTTCTCGGCTTGAAAACCGGCACGTTCCGCGACTCGGCGGAATGCGCGGCGGCGACATGAAACGAGGTTTCGATTTTCTGGCGGCGCTGTTCGGGCTTGGGCTCTTGTCTCCGCTGCTCGGGCTGATTGCGCTGGCAGTTTGGCTCGAAGACGGCCGGTCGCCCTGGTTCCGCGGCGTGCGCATCGGACGCCGCGGGCGAAAATTCCGCATGGTGAAGTTTCGCACGATGGTCCCGGATGCCTGGAAATCCGGCGTGTATTCGACTGCTTGGGGAGATGCGCGGATCACGCGCGTAGGAAGGTTGCTGCGCCGCGCCAAGCTGGACGAGCTGCCGCAGCTTTGGAACGTGCTGAGAGGAGACATGAGCCTAGTCGGGCCCAGGCCCCAGGTGGAGACCGAAGCGGCGCGGTACACCTGCGAAGAGCGACGGTTGTTCGAAGTTCGGCCCGGAATTACGGATCTGGCGTCCATCGTCTTTTCCGACGAGGGCGAAATCCTGGCGGGTTCTGCGGATCCGGATTTGAGGTACGGCTGCGTCATCCGTCCCTGGAAGAGCCGGCTGGCTCTGCTGTATCTCGAGCGCAGGTCGTTCGCCGCCGATTTCCAGGTTCTCGGGCTGACTCTGGTGGCGTTGCTTTCACGGGAAAAAGCTCTGGCGGGAATCGAGCGGATGCTGGCCGGCTGGAACGCCGATCCCTTGCTGCTGCGGATGGCGCGAAGGCGCGAACCGCTTCTGGCGTGGCCGCCGCCCGGGTCCGCGGCGGTATCAGGAGGCGAACTCAGCGGATGCTGAAATTGTGGATGGCGAAACCGGTGGTGAGCACCGACGCGGACCAGTTGATCTTCGAGAGCACGCGCGCCGAGCCGGGAAATCTTCGCACGATCAAATATTCAACTCCCAACAGACCCGCTGCTGCGCCCAGCTTGATCCCGGCCGCACGGCCGCCGAACCGGCCGTCGGGTCCGGCCAGCACGGGGTTGAGCTCGCGCATTCCATAAGAACTGGCGACGTCCAGCGTCTGGCTGGCCACGACCGGCGCGAGGCTAACTTTCCACTGGCGGATGGCGCGGCGCTGCGAGGCTTCTTGAGCGGCGCGTGCCGCCGATTCGAAAGCCGAGGGTTGAATGGCGGGAGTCACGTCGGCGGCCCGGGCTGGATCGATTGCAACGGCGCAGAACATCGATAGCGCCGCAGTCAGAAAAATCTGTTTCATGCCTTGAGATGAGCATAAGTGCAGAACCTAACACCTATCAATCCGATAAGGGCTAGGACTTTCGTTCTAGCTGCTACATCGTTCAAGACTCGCGTCTTATTTGCGTGGGTTTATTTGTGTGGATTCACGGCCAGGACTTCTTCCAGATGCGCGCCGGTTTCCTGCTCCACCTTCGCATGCAAACTGTTGCCGTGCGCGTCCATGGTGACGATGGCCGGAAAATCGTGCACGCGCAGGCGCCACATGGCTTCGGGAATTCCGAAGTCCAGCAACTGCACGCCCAGCACCTTGTCGATCAGCCGCGCATAAAACTGCGCGGCCCCGCCGATCGCGTTCAAGTACACGGCGCCGGAATCCTTCAGCGCCGCCAGCGTCTTTTTTCCCATCCCGCCTTTGCCGATCACCGCGCGTACGCCATAATTGCGGATGATATCCGCCTGGTACGGCTCCTCGCGCGAGCTGGTGGTCGGTCCTGCCGCCTTCACGGTCCACTCATCTCCCTGCTTCAGCATCACTGGACCACAGTGATACAGGACCGATCCGCGCATATCCACCGGCGGCGGATTCTTCATCAGGTGCGCGTGCACCGCGTCACGTCCGGTGAACATTTCCCCGCTGATCAGCACCACGTCGCCGACTTTCAAGGCGCGAACCTGCTCTTCGGTTAGCGGCGGCCGCAGGATTACTTCCCTTCCGGTCAGGGGAAATCCCTCGCCTCTGGCCATGCGCGCCACCGGCCGCGCCGGATCGCGATACAGCCACTTGGTGATCGCGCCGGTGGATGCGTCCAGCCGCACGCCCAACCTTCGAAACGCCCAGCACTCGTACGCCACGCTGACGAAAAAGCTCGCCGGGAGCCGGTTGGCCGTGGTGATCTTGCATCCGATGAGCGACGATTTCCCGCCGAAGCCCATCGCTCCAACGCCGATCTTGTTCGCCTCCTCCATGATCTCGGCCTCGAGCTTGGCGAGCGCCGGGTTCGGATTCACATCGTCCAACGTGCGAAAAAGCTGATATTTCGCCAGCAGGTATCCGTGCGCGCGGTCGCTGCCGACGCACACGCCTACCGCTCCCGGAGCGCATCCCTGCCCCTGCGCCTGCCACACCGCGTGGAGGATGCATTTCCGGACTCCCTCCAGGTCGCGGCCCGCCTTGCCGGCGTGCTCCAGTTCCATCGGCAACGAATACTGGATGTTCTTGTTCTCGCAGCCGCCGCCTTTGAGGATCAGCTTGACCTCGATCTCATCTTCTTCCCATTGCTCGAAGTGAATAACGGGCGTTTCTTCGCCGAGATTATCGCCGCTGTTCTTTCCCGTGAGGGAATCGACCGAGTTGGGCCGCAGCTTGCCGCGCTTGGTTGCTTCGGCCACCGCCGCGCGAATGGCCTTCTTGATCGCGATCTGGTTCACGCCCACCGGAGTATGGACGTCGAAGGTCGGCATTCCCGTGTCCTGGCAGATCGGCCCTTCGGCGTCGGCGGCCATGTCAATGTTGGTCGCGATGATTCCAAGCGCCTGCGAGGCCTGCGTTCCGGGACTCTCCTGGGCGATCGCTCCGCCCACGGCCTGGCGGACATCCGGCGGCAGATTCGTGGAGGTCTGCGTAATCAGTTCGATGAGGCTTTCCTGTAGAAATTGCATGAGGTGGGTCCGAATCCTGATTCTAGCGCGGCGCTTGCCACAGGGGCACTCCGGGCCACATCCTGGGAAAGACGAATCGCGATGGCTACTTGGCTGGAGTTTCTGGCTTGCGTGGGTGCGATTGTGTTCGCCGGTTCGCGTCTGTCCTGGTACGGCGACGTGATCGCGCAGCGGACCAGACTGGGCCGCACGTGGGTCGGCGTGGCGCTCATGGCATCCATTACGTCGCTGCCCGAACTTGTAACTGGAATCAGTTCCGTGGCCATATTCGACCTGCCGAACATCGCCGCGGGTGATGTCTTCGGCAGTTGCATGTTCAATCTCCTGCTGATCGCCTTGATCGACGTTCTCGTCGAAGAGACGCCGCTATCGACTCGGGTCCAACAGGGACAGGTGCTGACCGCCGCCTTCGGGGTTCTGATGCTGGGAACCGCGGGCGCGGGCATCATCGCCGCAGCGAAAATTCCTGGGCTGGGCTGGATCAGTCTCTCGAGTCTGGTTTTATTGGGCATGTACTTTGTCGCCATGCGGGTTGTGTTCATGTACGAAAAAAAACGCGCGGCCCAGAGGATCGAGCAGGCCGTGGAAGCCGGACCATACGACGCGATCTCCACCTCGTACGCGGTGCGGATGTACACCTTGAATGCGCTGATTGTGGTTGCGGCGGCCATCTGGCTCCCGCGCCTGGGAGCACAAATCGCCGACATCACGGGTCTGGGCCGCACGTTTGTCGGAAGCGTTTTCGTCGCTGTTTCCACGTCGCTCCCGGAACTGGTGGTCTCCCTGGCGGCCCTGCGCATCGGCGCAGTGGATCTGGTCTTGGGGAACCTGCTCGGAAGCAATCTTTTCAACATAGGGATTCTCGCGGTCGATGACATGTTTTACCGGAAAGGCTCCCTGCTGGAAGCCGTCGATAAAACCCATATGATCGCTGTTTGTACAGCAATGGCCATGACCGCCGTTGCGATTATAGGAATCACGTACCGCCCAGCGAAAAAACGGCACCGGCTGGCTTGGGACTCAGCGGCAATCGCTGGACTTTACGCCGCTGCGAGTGTGCTGTTGTACGAACTGCGTTAGAAGCGCCGCAGGAGGCCGCGGCCTCCTCGCTGGGACGGAAAAACTGCTGCCGCGGCTTTCCGTTGCGGCGCTAGTTTCTGAGAAGGAGGACCGGATGCAAGTTCGCGAGATCATGAGCGCGCCTGCCGTGACCGTTACGCTCGAGACGCCCTTGGAGGAAGTCGCGAAGAGGATGATCGCGGAGCGCGTAGGCTGCACGCCGGTGGTGGACGACCGGGGGCGGCTGGCCGGGATTATCACCGAATCGGACTTCGCTGCCGAGGACAAGGGCATTCCGTTCTGTACGTTCCGATTCCCCGCGATTCTGGGGGAGTTTGTGACGCCGGATACCGTGGAACAAATCTATCGACGTGCGCGAACGGTTCAGGCGCGGGAGATCATGCACAGCCCGGTCGTAACCGTCAATGAAGATGATTCGCTTTATACCGTTGTTCAGCGGATGCTCCAGAACGGCATTCACAGGATTCCCGTCTTGCGCGGGTCCGTGCCGGTGGGGGTGGTCGCGCGACACGATTTGCTGCGGCTGATGCTGTCAAATCCAAAGGCTCTTGAGGCTATTCCACGAGGCTGACCGGCGTGCCCTTCGTCACCATTCCCGCGAGTTCCATCGCGTCCCAGTTGGTCAGGCGAATGCAGCCGTGCGATTCCGTGTGCCCGATGTTGCCCGGCCCGGGCGTTCCGTGGATGCCGTAATGTTCCTTCGAGAGATCGATCCACACCACGCCGACCGGGTTTCGCGGTCCGGGAGCGATGGTGGCTTGAGAGTCCGTCGCCTGGGCGTCCCAGAACAAATTCGGGCTGTAGTGGAACTTGGGATTCTTGTAGACCGCGGTGACTTTCCAGTCGCCGATCGGCAGAGGATCGTGCTCGCTGCCGGTGGTGCACGGATATTGCGCGAGCAGTTTGCCCGTCATTTCGAACACCTGCACTATCGAATCGTGCTTGGATACGATGACGCGCGCGGCCATTCAGCGCGGCGGAAATCAGCAGCCAGCGAGACATACCTGCTCAGAAGATTCCCGAAGCCGCGGAACTGTTTCCCGCAGTCATGATATCCAGAGACATGGCGAGCCGCATCTTCCTGACAGCGGAGTGGCGGAACCTGGTGGCGTTCACCTACGCAGTTCCGTCATCGGTTCTGCTGCCGTTACTGCCGAGTTCGCTCGAACTCGATCTATGGCAGGGGCAAGCGCTGGTGAGCCTGGTCGGGTTCCAATTTCTCGACACGCGCGTGATCGGATGGCGTGCGTGGTTCCATCGCGATTTTCCGGAAGTGAACTTACGCTTCTACGTTCGGCGTGAGACCGCAGAAGGAATACGGCGCGGCGTGGTGTTCATCAAAGAAATTGTTCCGAAACCGGCGGTAGCTTCGCTGGCGCGCATCCTGTTCGGAGAGAACTATGCGTGCCTGCCGATGCAATCGGCGGCCGATGCGGGGCGCAGCGCGCGATACGAATGGAAATTTCGCGGCCGGGAAAATGCGATCGCCGTGTGCGCCGAAGGGCCGGCCTCTCTGCCGGCGGCCGATTCGCTTGAGAGTTTCATTTTGGAGCACCACTGGGGCTATTCGCGCTGGAAGAGCGGCGGGTGTCTGGAATATCGCGTCGAACGCCCGCCATGGCGCGTTTACCGCGTGACTGCGGATGAAGCGACGGTGGATGCCGCGGGGATCTACGGGCCGGAATTCGCAGATGCGCTCGCCGCGCCGCGGGTGTCGGTGATTTTCGCCGAGGGCTCGCCCGTGTCGGTGAGCTTTGGAACGCGAGTCCGAAACTAGTCCGCGGCGTTGCCCGACCGCCGTGTTAACAACGGGTCTGAACCCCGCTGCGCAGGCAAGGCTGCAATCCGCCGCAGCAGTCCGAGCTGAGCAGAAAAGCGGCGGGCACTGCTGCCCGCCGCCATTCGGATTCTGAATTCTGTCTACTGAGTCCTAGTAGCGATAGTGATCCGGCTTGTACGGACCCTCGACCGGCACCCCCAGATACTCCGCCTGCTTCTGCGTGAGCTTGGTCAGCTTCACACCGATCTTCTCCAGGTGCAGCCGGGCGACTTCTTCATCCAGCTTCTTCGGCAGCGTATACACGCCCACCTTGTAGGTGTCCTTGTTCTTCCACAGATCGATCTGCGCCAGCGTCTGGTTGGAAAAGCTGTTCGACATCACGAAGCTCGGATGGCCCGTCGCGCAGCCCAGGTTCACCAGGCGCCCCTCGGCCAGCAGGAAAATGCTGTGGCCATCCGGGAAGGTGTACATATCCACCTGCGGTTTGATGTTGGTCTTCTTCACGCCTGGCTCTTTGTTCAGCGGATCCACCTGAATCTCGTTATCGAAGTGGCCGATGTTGCAGACGATCGCCTGGTCCTTCATTTTCTTCATGTGCTCGAGCGTGATGATATCGACGTTGCCCGTGGTGGTGACGTAGATATCGCCGCGGCCGAGCGTGTCTTCCACCGTGGTCACCTCGAAACCTTCCATCGCGGCCTGGAGCGCGTTGATCGGATCGATTTCCGTCACCACCACGCGCGCGCCGAACCCACGCAGCGAATGCGCCGAGCCCTTGCCTACGTCGCCGTACCCGCACACCACGGCTACCTTGCCCGCCACCATGACATCCGTGGCGCGCTTGATGCCATCGCTCAGCGACTCGCGGCAGCCGTACAGGTTGTCGAACTTCGATTTGGTCACCGAATCGTTCACATTGATCGCCGGGACCAGCAGCTTGCCTTCCTGCTGCATCTTATAGAGCCGGTGCACGCCCGTAGTAGTCTCTTCCGAAACGCCTCGCCATTCCGCAACCAGATCGCGCCAGCGGCGCGGATTCTCCACGTTCACCTTCTTAAGCAGATCCTTGATGACCTTCTCTTCGTGGCTGGAGGAGGGCGTGTTCACCCAGTCCGAACCGAGCTCCAGCTCGTGCCCTTTGTGGATGAGCAGCGTCACGTCGCCGCCATCATCCACCACGAGCTGCGGTCCCCGGCCTTCCGGGAAACTGATCGCCTGGTATGTGCACCACCAGTATTCTTCGAGCGTCTCGCCCTTCCAGGCAAACACCGGCGTTCCGGTGGCGGCGATGGCCGCCGCCGCGTGATCCTGCGTCGAAAAGATGTTGCAGCTCGCCCAGCGCACGTCCGCACCCAGATCCTTCAGCGTCTCAATCAGCACTGCCGTCTGGATCGTCATGTGCAGCGACCCGGTCACCCGCACGCCCTTCAGTGGCTTCTCGGCTGCGTATTTCTTGCGGATCGACATCAGCCCGGGCATTTCGGCTTCGGCGATGGTGATTTCCTTCCGGCCCCAATCGGCCAGGCTCATGTCCGCCACTTTGTAGGCCAGCGCGGCCGGATTCGCTACGGTGGTGCTCATTGCAAAGGCTCCTTATTGATATCGTAAAATCTCGATACTTCGATATAATACTAGACAGCCGCCCATGGCGTCAATTCTCAAATCCCTGCGCCTGCTGGCCGATCCCAACCGGGTCCGCATTGTGCTGCTGCTCGAGCGCGAAGAGCTGTCCGTCGCGGAATTGCAGGAAATCCTCGCCATGGGGCAAAGCACGATCTCCACGCATCTGGCCCAGTTGAAGCAAGCCGGGATCGTGGAAGACCGGCGCACCGGCAAGAACATCTTATACCGTTTGAAGGCCTTCGGGAACGGGACCCAGGAGCAGGTGTTGAACGTTCTGCGCCACGCCGTCAAGGAGATTCCGGAAGCAAGCGAGGATCGCGAGGCGCTCCGGCTTGCCCTGCGCCGGCGTCAGGATAAAGTGCGCTCGTATTTCGACGAGCTCGCCGGGAAGTTCGGACGACAGTACGTTCCGGGGCGCTCCTGGCAGGGCTTAGCCGAGACGTTCCTAGCGTTGATGCCGCCTCTGGTGATCGCCGATTTGGGTGCCGGCGAGGGTACGGTTTCCCAATTGCTCGCGCGGCGCGCCAAGCGGGTGATCGCCGTCGACAACTCAGAGAAGATGGTGGAGTTCGGTTCGAGCCTGGCCCGCAGCCACGGAGTGAAGAATCTGGAATACCGCCTAGGCGATCTCGAAGACCTGCCGGTCAAGAAAGGCGAAGCAGACGTGGCGTTCTTCAGCCAGTCCCTGCATCACGCCCAGCATCCTCCGCGCGCCTTGGCCGAAGCGTTCCGCATCGTGAAACCGGGCGGGCGCGTCGTCATCCTGGACCTTTTGAAGCACCATTTCGAGGAAGCCCGCGCGCTCTACGCCGACCTGTGGCTGGGCTTCAGCGAGGTCGAGCTGCGCCGCATGCTGGATGACGCGGGATTCCGAAATATTCAGACGGCCCTGGTCCATCGAGAATCCGAGGCGCCGCATTTTGAAACCGTGCTCGCCGTGGGCGAGAAGGAATCGTGACGGACACCAATCCCCAGGGATCCTGCCTCAGCTCGCTGTCAGAACGTCAGCTTCATCGCCACCTGCATGATCCGCGGATCCAACGCCGTGAGGATCTGTCCGAATTGCGGGTTGTTTCGCGCCGTCGTGACGCCGCCTGCGCGGTAGCTGTTGGTGAGGTTGAACGCCTCCCCTCGCAGCTCGAGGTTCATCCGCTCACGAACCCGGAAAATCCGCGAGAGCGCCATGTCGATTTGGAAGAATCCTGGGCCGGGCACGCTGGAGCGGCCCAGATTACCGAATGTCCCGAGCGGCATCGCGTTCGGGCCGGTAATCGGTTGAAAGGCAGCCGGATTAATCCAGCAGGCAGCGTTGGGATGAGCGCACAGCGGATCCGCCAGAATCTGGTTGGGACGCTGCGTGCCCGCGGCACCGTCCAGAGCGACGTCCGTGCCGGTCGAGAGAGTCTGGAAAGCGCCTGACAAGAAACGGTAGCTGGTGGATAGCCGCCAGTCGCTGGCCACGGCACGCAGCCAAGGCCGCTGGAAGCGCGGAGCTTCCAGAAGCGGTGTGAAGTTGACGATATGCCGCCGGTCCAGCGCCTGCGTGCCCGCCAGCGTTCCCGTCTGGCAGTTGCCGCGATCGCGCCGGCGATCATTGACGTCCATGTAGGTACCGCCCGTTCCGCCTACCAGCGAACCAATCGTAACATCACCGATGCAGTGCGACCACGTGTAATTGGCATTCAGGCTCACACCGCGGCTCAAGCGCTTCTGCACCGTAAGGATGAGCCCGTTATAGCTCGCGGTTCCGCCGGACTCGAACTGGTCTACAAAGGCCAGGTATTTTCCTTCCTGCGGATTGATCAAATTGGCCAAACGGCGCTGATTGGTATTGGTGGTCGAATTGCACGCCGTCGTCTGCCCAGGGGCGCAAGTCAGCGGACCCGGCACGAGCACGGCCGGGTTGAGTTGCCTGCTGGTCCAGATGTGCGCAGTCTCGGTGCCCAGATAGCTGATCGAAACCAGCCAGCTATTTCCGAACTGGCGCTGGATACTCAGATTCCAAGTGTACGTGGTGGGAGCCTTGGCGTCCGGCTGTTGCGCGACGTAGTTGCCGTTCTGGATAAATGGAGTGTTAGGAGCCAGGCTGAAAGTGCCGCCAAAAGGGTTGCCCCCGGCGACTGTGGCCCAGGGATCCGCGAAGCTGATGGGACCGGGAGTGGAGACGAAATTTCCGAAGGGCGGCGCCGTGGTGGGCGTCGACATGATCTGAATGTTCGGGAAGTCGTACGAGATTCCGAAGGACGCTCGCACGGACATCTTCCCATCGCCTTTCGGATCGTACGCCACGCCGATGCGCGGCGCAAACTGGTCGAAGCGGTTGTTCACGCCCGTCTTGCCCTGAAATCCGGGATCGCCGGCGTAAATGAGACCAGCCGGAGCGTTCTTGAATACTGTGCTCTTGATGCCTTTGTTGAAGTTGTCCCAACTGAAGTTGTACACGGCGCCGTTGTTGATCCCCTGCGGAAGGAAAGGCTCCCAGCGGAGCCCGAGATTCAGAGTCAGCTTGCGGGAAACCTTCCAGGTGTCCTGGCCATACAGGCCGTAGCCCCACTTGTAGGTGAAAGTCGTGTTGGGGACCCCCTGGGTCATGGTCCCCACCTGGCCCAGTAAGAAGTCGGTCATCCCAAGGCCCGTCGCGTTGGTGCCGAAGGCGAAAGAGGCCGCGGAGAACACGTTGGCGTACTGGCTGTGCTGATACTTGAATCCGGAGAATCCGAACGCAAACTGGTGCGAACCGCGAATGAGGTTGATGTCGTCCGATATCGTGTAATCGGTGGGTACAAAAATCGCTTGGATTGCTGTGCCAACGCCAATCGTCGGTCCGCCGCTGACCGTAACCACGGTCTGGTGGGGGACAAAACACGTCATCTTGACGCCGATATCGCAGCCAGAAAAATAATCATCATTGAACCGATGTACTGCCACGCGATTCACCGACGCCCGAAACGCGTTCACCACCGAAGGCGAGATCAGGTAGGTGTGCCCGATGGCGAATGTCTGCGCCAGGTCATCCAGCCCGCCGGACGTGGAATCGAGGATGTTGCCGCTGAGCGCAAACGAGGCCGGCTGCAAGAACGTGGTCGCCATGTACCGGCCGAAGATCTGCTGCTTGTCGCTGAGCTGGTAATCCATGCGGCCCAGCACCTGATATTCGTTGGACTGGATCACCGGCCCGAACGGGGTGTCTCCGCAGGGGCTGCTCGATTTGGGCAGCAGTTTCACGATCGCCAAAGACTGCTGGCTGAAGCGCGTCACCGGGATTTGTTTTCCGGGAAACGTTCCGCCATTCGGATCCTTAATCGTCGCGGGGTACGTCGGGCATGCGCTGAAATCCCCCGCCAGCATCTGCGCGGTGGGAACAAAGCCGGTGCGATCCGCCGGATCCGAACGCGTTCTGGTGCCCTGGTATCCGACAAAGTAGAACAGTTTGTTTTTCTTGATCGGCGCGCCGAGCGTGCCGCCAAACTGGTTGCGCTTGAGAGTATCGCGGCGAAGGGCTTTGAAATTCCGCGCGTTCAGGTCGCCGTTGCGCAGGAACTCGAACAGATCGCCGTGATATTCGTTGGTTCCCGATTTCACCACCGCGCTGACCGCGGCGGCGGCATGGGTTCCGGACTGGGCCGTGAGCGTGCTGGTTTCTACCTTGAACTCCTGCAAAGCGTCCGGGAACGGGAAGGGAAGATTCACGGCGTCGAAGAGGTTGTTGTACATCGTTCCGTCCAGCGAATAGCCGACTCCGGAGAGCAGCCCGCCCGCAACCGAAATATTCAAACCTCCGGGGAACCCGGCCGTCCCGTTGACGCCGCCGGGAATGGCGGCTCCCGTCAACTGGATCAGCTCCACCGCGTTGCGTCCATTGAGGGGCAGCTCGACAATGCGGCGGTTTTCGATTAAGCCGCCCACGCTGGTGGTCTGCGTTTCCACCAGCGCGGCGTTCGCCTCTACTTGAACGCTCTCGCTCACCGTGCCCAGCTTGAGCGAAACGTTCACGGTTGGATTGGTCGCCACCTGGAGCACGATGCCGGTCTGCACGTACGTGCTGAAGCCCGGCTTGCTGACTTCCAGCCGGTAGGGCCCAATGGGCAAATTCGTTAAGACGTACGTTCCATCAGACGCGCTGGTCGCGGTTCGCACCAGCCCGGTGTCGGTCTGCGTCGCTTTGATCTCCGCGCTCGGGATCGCCGCACCCGCCGGATCTTCGATCACGCCTTGAATCTGAGACGTGGCTTGTCCCCACACACAGGCCCCCGCCAGGAGCGCAAAGACGCAGAAATACGATGTGGAACTGAATGAACGCATACCCCCCCTTCCCCTGAACGTCAGGGCCGATGTTACTAGAAACTCCCAGAACGTGTCAATCGGTCGGGGGTGCATTCGGGAGGATGCACGATCGACATTTCCGGCCGGAAAACGATCGCCCAAGAAAATAATGAGGTCGTGGAGCCCTGGCGAAATCTGACGCTCGATCTCGCGATTCTGGGCGGGGCCTGGTTGGCGAGCAAAAAACGAAGGATGCATCGCAGACAACAGCGTTGTGCGCCTGATCGGGGAAGAGTAGAATGGCGTGCTGAGGAAAATGAGAGCCATGTTCGATCTCCTTCCGGCCCGGGTTTTGTTATCTTCCGCGCTTCTTGTTTTCCTTGCCGCCCTGGCGGGCCAGGGCCAGACTGCAGCCAGAGCGGGTTCCCAGATTCCGCGCATGCCGGACGGCAAGCCGAATTTCACCGGACTGTGGCAGGCGATGGGCACCGCGTACTGGGACATAAGGGACCACAGTTCGCAAGCCGGACCGTTCTTCCAGCTTGGCGCCATTGGCGCGATGCCGGCCGGCCAGGGGATCGTGGAGGGCGGCGAGATTCCTTACAAGCCTGAGGCCGCGGCGCAGCAAAAGGAGAATTTCAAGAACCGCCTGAAGCTGGATCCCGAAGTGAAGTGCTACATGCCGGGGATTCCGCGCGCGAATTACATGCCGTTTCCGTTCCAGATTGTGCAGTCGCAGCGCGACATCGCCTTCGCTTATCAGTATGCTACCGCGAACCGCGTCGTGAACATGGGCAAATTCAAAGAGGGCGCCGTGGATACCTGGATGGGGACCTCGAACGGCCGCTGGGAAGGCGACACGCTGGTGGTCGATGTCAGCGGTTTGAATGGGAATAGCTGGTTCGACCGCTCCGGGAATTTTCAGACCGACACCACGCATATCGTAGAGCGTTTCACCATGCCCGACGCGGATCACATCAACTACGAGGCCACGATCGAGGATCCGGCGATTTATACGCGGCCCTGGAAGATCCGCACGGTTTTTTACCGGCATAAGGAAAAGAACGCCCAGTTGAACGAATTCAAGTGCGTTGAATTCGCCGAAGAACTGATCTACGGTGATTTAAAGAAGAAGTAGCACGGGAGGTCTGCATGAGACTCCGATGGATTCCCGCAAGTGCCGCGGCGGCGGGCGCAGCGATTCTCGGGCTGACCGCCGGCTCCGCGAGCGGACAGGCTCCGCAGGGAAACGCGAACTCCGCGGCGGCGGCCAAGAGCACTGCGGCCGCGAAACGCGCAAAAGGCTGGACCCAGCCAAAGACTCCCTGGGGCGATCCCGATTTGCAGGCAACCTGGACCAGCGACGACTGCATCGGCACCCCCCTGAACCGGCCCGCGAATCTTGGAGACCGGCTTTACTATACCGAGCAGGAACTCGCACAGCGGCAGCAGCGGCTCGAGGAGCAGCAGCAAAACGATTTACAGGAAACAGTGGCGTCGAACCAGCGCGTGGGCACAGGCCCCCCGGGGCACTGGGGCGAACGGGCGCGGCGTCCGTGCAGGCAGACTTCGCTGGTGGTCGATCCCGCTAACGGCCGCACGCCGGATTTGCTTCCCGAAGCCAAGGCCAGACCCATTCCGGAAGGCGCCGGCAACAATAATCCCAAAGCCGATTCCTGGGAAGATTTCAGCTATTACATCCGCTGCATCAGCCGCGGCGTGACGGGCTCGATTCTGCCGGTGATCTACGGCAATGGCCAGCAAATCGTGCAAGGGCCGGGCTACGTCATGATCCTTCAGGAGATGGTGCATGAGGCGCGCGTGATCCCTCTGGACGGCCGGCCTCACGCCAGTTCCAACATCCGCTCCTACATGGGCGATCCGCGCGGTCATTGGGAGGGGAACACGCTGGTGGTCGAGACCACCAACTTCCTGGGGAATAAAACGGGAATCGGCCTGAACGGCGGCGGGACGCCCACCAGCGAGGCTCTGAAGCTGAGCGAGCGCTATACACGCGTCGGGCCGAACGAGCTCCACTATGAAGTAACGGTCGATGACCCGAAAACCTACGTTCGCCCGTTCAAGATCGCGTTTCCGCTGACGCAGGAGCCGGGCTATCAGAATTTCGAGTACGCCTGCCACGAGGGCAACTACGCGATGTTCGATTCCCTCAGCGGCGCGCGCGCCAAGGAACGGGCAGCCGCCGAAGCCGCGAAGAAAAAATAACTGGAGATTCGAAATGAGAAAGATTTTTGCGATCGTGGTTTCTCTGGCCGCTTTGCTGGTGGCGGCCATACCAGTCCGCGCCCATCATGCCTTCGCTGCCGAATTCGATGCGGAAAAGCCGGTCAAGTTCAAGGGGACCGTCACCCGGATGGAATGGATCAACCCGCACGCATGGATACACATCGACGTGAAGGGCGACGACGGCAAGGTGACCTCCTGGATGATCGAAGCGGCCGCTCCCAACGCGCTGCTGCGCCGCGGCTGGACCAAGAACTCGCTGCCGAAAGGCACCGAGATCCTCGTAGAGGGCTACCAGGCAAAGGACGGAGCCAACCGCGCCAACGGCAGCATCATCACGTTCACGGACGGGAAGAAGTTGTTTGTCGGGTCTTCTGCCGGTGATCCCGGAGCGGCTCCCGGGGCGCCGCCACAATAGGCGATCCGCCTGGAATGGCGCCGGTTAGAAAAACCGGCGCGCTGGCTGGAAGCCTGCCTGACAAACGGCGAAGAACGTACCGTGTGCTCCGTTTGACCACTTAACACCGAAGTGATTCGTCACTTAGCACGTAACGGGACACGCCTGCTCCGCTTCTTGAAGTCATAAAGGTTTCCAGTTTATAACGCGATCTTCAAGAAAGAGCGCGCAAAGGAGATTGTGTCCATGATCCGGAACTGGCTTTTTATAGACGCCCTCGTAACGGCCGGCTGCTTCGCGCAGACGTTCTATCCCACGGGAGCGCACGTCAATCTGTATTTTCCTCATCTGGCCGACGGGGGACCAGCCTTCCAACGCTGGCAGACGTCCCTGGAATTTATAAATCCCAGTGCCACCCTCACGGCTCACGTACGGCTGAGCCTGTATGGAGACGATGGAATTCCTCTGAATTTGAATTTCGGATCGGGACCGCTCTCCACGCACGATTTCACGGTTCCGCCCAACGGCAGGACCACTCTTCGTAGCACCATGGATTCGAGCCTGCTCGTGACCGGGCAGGCCATGGCACGCTCGGATATTCCCTTGCAGGGCACCGTGCTGTTCCGGAGCATTTCTAATGACACGCCCTCCGTCGAGCTGTCGGCTCCGGCTACGCTTCCGAGCTCGAGATACCTTTCGCTTGCGACCCGCGATTTGGGCGTGGCGCTGGCGAATATTTCCGGGGCCATCAAGAATTTTCAGGTCGCGGCGGTGGATGGGGCTGGAAATACGGTCTCCACCATCGCCATCAACATCCCCGGATTCGGGCATAAATCTTTCAATCTGGTCCAGATGATGCCCTCGCTTCCCGAAGACTTCAGCGGCTCCGTAGTGATTACGCCGCAGGTGCCCAGCGATCCGGTGCTGGCCTGGACCCTGAACGTCGAGCGCGGCCTCATTTCGACACTCCCCAGCGGCCCGCTGGAATGGCCGGTCTCGCACACCGATCGCATTCAACTTGTGTTTAACAGGCTGCTGGCCGCCGGGCCTTCCGTGCCGGGCAGCAATCTGAGCCTCGACACAAAGCCGAATCTGGTCACGTCGCCGGATCTTGAAGTCAGAGCCTTCGCCGACTCGAACCAGACCGTTCAGATCAATCTGGCGCTTTCCGAACTCATCAGCGATTCGCCCAGCGAGCTGGCGTATGTGGTGGCGCATGAACTGGCGCACATCGCGCAGTACCGCAGCGGACGAAATACGGTTCTTCTGGCTAACGATATTGCCAATAAGGAACCGGATGCCGACCTGATCGCGATGATTCTGATGCTGAACGCCGGATTCGATCCCTACGGGGCCGCGGGAGCGATCGGCAAGTTGAGCATGGCAAACGGAACCTCAGGAGTCGTCTCGCCGTACTTCGATTTTCCGTCAGATACGACGACGTTCACCGGCGCCGCGCATTTGAACTCGCTGCTGGGATCGCTCACACAGGCGTGCGGCTACGTTCCGAGCGGATATTGCGCATCTTACAAATCGACGATCCACCCGCAGTTCCCGGGAGCCGCGACGCTGTAAGCCTGCCCTTTTGAAAACCGCCGGCAGGCGACCGAGATCGCCTGCCCCACTAGGCCGAGGGCGCCCCCCAGACGGCGCGCGCGGTATTTGCGACCAGCTCCAACTTGCGCCATTGGTCGTCCCTCGACAGCAGATTCCCGGACGCAATTGACGCGAAGCCGCACTGGGGGCTGAGCGCCAGCCGCTCGAGCGGAACGTAGCGCGCCGCCTGATCGATGCGGCGCCTCAAGCCGTCTTGCGATTCGATCTTCGGGCTCTTGGTAGTCACCAACCCGAGCACCACGGTTTTGCCGTTGGGCACGAAGCGCAGCGGCTCGAATCCGCCGGAACGCTCGTCATCGAACTCCAGCAGGAAGCGGTCCACGTGCAAGGATCCAAACAGCCGCTCGGCGATCACCTCGTAGCCGCCCTCGGTGAACCAGCGGCTGCGGCTGTTCCCGCGGCAAACATGGCAGGCGATGGTGACCCGATCGCGCGGAACGTCCTTGAAGGCGACATTGTCGCCCTCGATTCCTTCCGCAAGCTCCCGATCCGGGTCGCGGCCCTCCGCTTGCATCTGTTCCCGATGCTGCGGGTCCAGGTAGTGCGTGTAATAGGGCGCATCGAACTGGATGTAGGTGACGCCGTGGGAAACCAGCCATCGGACCTCATCGCGGATAATGGCCGTCAGATCGCGTAAGAGATCGCCGCGAGTCGCATAGATTTTCTCCGTGGAGCCGGGCCGGTAACTGCACACAACAAAGTTCGAGGGCGCCGGCAGCGTGACCTTGAACGGCCGCTGGGCGCCGCGCGTCAGAAATGGCAATTCGTGTTCGGTAAGGTGACGGGTCTTCCGCAGTTTTGCGCCCACAGCGTTCGCGCTGCTCACCTCCGGACCGCCTCCGGGACCTTTCCAGTCGAGCACTACCCGGTCGCGAACGAATCCTTCGACGGCCTCCGCCATATCGGTGAGCCAGGAGCCCCGCCGGAATTCGCCATCGGTGATGCGGTCGAGCCCCAGGGCGCTCTGTTTCTCCAGCGCTTCGAGAATCGCGCGATCCTCGATTTCCCGAAGCTGGTCCAACGCGATTTTGCCTGCGGCGAAATCCGTCCGGGCCCGCAAAAGCTCGGGCGGGCGCAGCAGGCTGCCGACGTGTTCCGCGCGATCCTGTGACTTCATTCGAAGTCAGTATAGCCTGCAAAGGGCGCGCCGGCCTCATCGCATAAAGCGAATCAGCGGAACATCGCGCCCGTGGTGGTCCATTCCAGGGCGAATCGCTCGATCAGCGTCTCCTGATCCACGGAGAATCCCGCGAACGCGAGCGGCGGCACTTCTTTCTGCACCGGCGAAGCAGGCAGCAGCGACATCCCGGCGGCGTTGATCATCGCATCGACTTTCGAGACGGCCGTCGCGAGCGTGATCCGCCCCAAGGCGGCCGGCGATTGTTCCGGTGCGTGATGATAGGCCGCCGCTGACTGAATGGGCTCGCCCAGGTCCCAATATTCCACAGCCAGCGCCGATAGTTCGGCGTGATCCGTACCCAGCATGCGGCGCTCGATTTCGAGCAGAGGCTCGCAGGTCAGCGCGGCGGTGGAAAGCATGTCCTCGTACTGGTCCGGCAAGGCGACGGCGATCACCAGCTTCCCCACGTCGTGAAACAGGCCTGCGAGAAACGCGTCTTCCGGGTCCTCCAACGGAGCGCACTCCGCCAGCAGTTCCATGAGCATGCCGGTCGCGACGGAGTGCAGATTGAAACGCGTGACCGAGAAGCTCGGCGCGATCCTTCGCTTCCCAAACAGATTGGAAATCGACCGGGCAAGTGCGAAACGGCGCACCGAGCCGATGCCGATCATCACCACGGCGTGGCGGATTGAGCTGATCTGCTGCGCGCGCCCAAACGCCGCCGAGTTCGCGATGGTCAATATCTGCGCCGAAAGCAGAGGGTCGTGTTCGATCAGCTCCGCCAGTTCCCGAACTTCACAGTTGCGGCGGGCCAGGCGGGCCAGAAGCTGGGTGGCCGTCGGCGACAAGGCGGGAATCCGCTGGAGGCTCAAGAGCGCCTGTTTGCGCGACCGGCTTCGCCGCTCAGCTCTTTCTTTCTCCTGCCTGTCTGGGGTCGCCAAGGCCATTCCCGCTTCTTCATATCGCTGCCAGGCCGGAGTTTTCTAACAAACTTCTTTACGTTTTCGAATTGGCTGAATTTTTCCGGAGAGCCAAGCGACCCTGGGAGCACTATTTTGTTGCCCGGCTGGAATCTGTATGGCTAAGGCGCTCATTGGATTCGTCCTTGTTTACACTTCCTGGGTTTGGAATGCCTGGGCGGGCCAGGCGGCCAGCCCGGCCAATCCGGGCGACGACCCCGTTTACTCGCTGCTGGACCGGGCCTATGCGGCGCTCCGGGCAAAGGATTATGACAATGCAATCAGCAAGTTCGAGCAAGCTGCGGGACTCGATCCCCGCCGCGCTTCGATTCGCAAGGATCTGGCGTACACGCTGCTGAAAGCCGGTGAATCCGAGGCGGCGCGCGATCAATTCGCCGAGGCCATGCAGCTGGACCCGGCCGACGATCAGGTCGCCCTCGAGTACGCGTTTCTGTGCTACGAAACCAAGAAGCAGGTGGAGGCGCGGCGGGTGTTCGACCGCCTCCGGCGCTCCGGGAACCTCACGGCGACCGAGGCTTTCGAGAACATCGACCGGCCCTTGCGCGAAGGAATCGCGCGCTGGAAGCAGGCCTTACAGCTCTCTCCGGACAACTTCAGCGCGCACGAAGAACTCGCCACACTGGCCGAGCAGCGCGACGAGTTGGATCTGGCAGCGGAACACTATCAGGCGGCCTGGGCACTTCGTCCCGCGCGTCGCGACCTGCTGCTCGACCTGGGACGCATCTGGCAACAGCAGGGCCGCGTCACGCCTTCGAAAATCGAGGATGCGCATGCTGCCCTGCTCGCCGCGTCCCGGGGCGCCGCGCCGCGCGTGGCGGAACAGGCTCGCGAGTTGCTGCCTGAGCGCTATCCCTATGTGTACGAATTTGAGAACGCGTTGAAACTCGACCCGTCCAATGACGCCTTACGGCGTGAGCTGGCCTATCTGCATCTGCAAATGGGCAACCGAGCCGCTGCCGAGCAGCAGTTTCAGGCTTTGCCTCAGCCCGTCGCCGAGCCGCGTCTTGAGATGGCTCCGCAGCCGCGTTCCCAGCCGCAGGACAATAAGCTGCTCGGCGAGCGAAGTCTCGAGAAGGGCTACATGAACGACGCGCTTAAGTATCTGCACGCAGCCAACGAAAACGATCCGGCGGACTATGAAGTCATGCTGAAGCTCGGCTGGGCCTACAACCTGCTCAAGGATGACCGGGAAGCCGTGCGCTGGTTCGGCCGGGCGCGCCAGAGCCCCGATGAAGGCATCGCGTCGGAAGCTTCTAAGGCGTATGACAATCTGACTCCTTCCCTGCGGCGGCTGCGGACCACCGTTTGGGCGTTTCCCACGATTTCGACGCGCTGGCGCGATACGTTCTTCTATTCGCAGGTAAAGACCGAGCTGCGCCTGGCATTCCCAGTTCATCCTTATGTGAGCCTGCGCTTCATCGGTGATGTTCGGGGAGCGGTGCGCATGGGCGCCAACATTTCGCCGCAGAATCTCTCAGAGAGCAGCGTGATCGCCGGAATTGGCCTGGCGGGTCCAACCTGGCACGGCCTGATGGCCTGGTTCGAGGCAGGCGAAGCGCTGCGGTATCAGATCCCTCGAGGAGAAACCGGCCGCGCTCTGCCCGACTACCGCGGAGGCCTCACCTACGCGGCGGTGAAGCGCCTTCCCCATCGCCTGTTTGCCGAGACCAACGACGACGGCGTCTTCATCAGCCGTTTCGGGAACGACAGCCTGCTATATTCGCTGAACCGCACCGGCCGGAGCTTCGGCGAAAACCTTCAGATCTACTGGAACTGGAACGCAACCGTCGACGCGAAAGGCGAGTATTGGGCCAACACACTCGAAACCGGCCCGGGAGTGCGCTTCCGGCTGAACCCCCTGCAATTCACCGTAAATTTTCTGCGGGGAGCCTACCTGGTGAACCAGCTCAATCCTTACCGGCCCAACTTCAACGATATCCGCATGGGAGTGTGGTATGCGTTCACGCGCTAGCGGGTTGTTGCTGCTGGCGCTTGGCTCCTGCCGCGGCGCCACGCTCACCTTCCACATCGCCGGCGGCGATCCGGGCGGCTGGCCGGCGATTCTCTCTTCGATCGGCCTGCAAAGCGCCGCGCGCGGCGACATTGAGGTGATTCCCTCCGGCGCCGCGCCCGAAAATGCAAATTGGAGTCAGCGTGTTGAATCCGGCACGATCCTGGTTCTCGAAGGCGCATCCCCGTTGGCTGCGTCCTTCGGCTTCCGCGCCGGATCGAAGCGCATTACGGTCCGCAGTGTCGAGGACCTGCGCTCCCCGCAACTGCGGATCATCTGGGAACAGAACCTCGACGTTCCCATTTTTGAGCTTCCCCGGGAAGCCCGTGTCTTCGCGCGCGAACGGTGGGAAAAAGCGCCTCTGGTTGCCGGATACCGGCGCGGCTCGGGCGCGATCTTGTGGCTTGCGGCTCCGCCCGGTCCCCACGGCTACGCTCGTTTTCCGTATCTGCCGCAGGCCTTGGCCGATCTGGGCCTGGAAGCTCCGTTCCGTTCGTCCCGCCTGTGGGCGTTCTTCGATTCGGCCTACCGGTCCCGCGTGGATCTGGATTACTTCGCGCCCCGCTGGCGCCAAGCCGGGATCGCAGCGCTGCACGTGGCGGCTTGGCATTACTGGGAGCCGGATCCGCCAGCGGACGAATCTCTGCGGCGCCTGATCGAAGCCTGCCACCGGAATGCGATTCAGGTCTACGCCTGGATCGAACTGCCCCACGTGAGCGATCGTTTCTGGGAACACCATCCGGAATGGCGGGAGAAAACCGCGTTGCTCCAGGACGCCCACCTCGACTGGCGCAAGCTCATGAACCTGAACAACCGCGCGGCGTTCGCCGAAATCTCGCATGGACTGCGCGATCTGATCGGGCGTTTCGATTGGGACGGGGTGAACCTGGCCGAGCTGTATTTCGAGTCGCTCGAAGGTCACGAAAATCCTGCCCGGTTCACGCCCATGAACAGCGATGTTCGCGCGGAGTTTCGGGCCGCCTCCGGCATCGACCCGCTGGAATTGTTCAATCCGCAGTCCGAGCGCTACTACGCCAAGAGCGCGTCCGGCATGGCGCAGTTCCTGGATTTCCGCGCGGACCTGGCCCGGCGGCAGCAAGCCGAGTGGATCGCGCAAATCGAGGAAGCCCGCAAGGCCAAGCCCTGGCTCGATCTGGCGCTCACTCATGTGGATGATCGTTTCGATACCAGCATGCGCGAAAAAATAGGAGCGGATGCTTCGAAAACGCTTCCCCTGCTTGCACAGCATGATTTCACGTTTCTGATCGAAGACCCGGCCACTATCTGGCACTTAGGGCCGCAGCGCTATCCCCAGATCGCGGCGCGCTACCAGGCCCTGACACGGCGCACGGACAAGCTTGCCATCGACATCAATATTGTCGAACGTTATCAGGACGTCTATCCCACCAAGCAGCAAACCGGCTCGGAGTTATTCGCGCTGTTGCACCTGGCGTCAGCGGCATTTCACCGCGTGGCGCTGTACTTCGAAAACTCGATCCTGCCGGCTGATCTGCCCCTGCTTGGGTCGTCCGCCGCCGCGGTCCAGCACGCCGACCGTTCGGGCGACAAGCTTACGGTGAACGCGCAGGAAACGGCTGGCCTTGTCTGGTCCGGTCCGGCGCTGGTCGATGGGCGGGCTTGGCCCGTGGCCTCGGATCGAGTCGTGTGGCTGCCTCCGGGCTCGCACGCGATCCAGCCCGCCGCCGTGAAGCCGGTGTTTCGGCTCCTGGACTTGAACGCGGAGCTTCAGTCCGCCAGGGCGGTCGCCGGCGGCCTGGAATTTGCGTACAGCAGCGACGCCCGCGCTCTGGCGCTGTTCGAAACGCCGCCTGCGAGCTTTCAGATCGATGGCGCTGCGGCGCGCCCGGTAATGATCGGCAAGGTTGCAGTGTTGCCGCGCGGGCAGCACGTGGTCACCGCGCGGATCGAGTCGCAGAACCGGCCGGAGTAGCGAGTACAGGCCGAATTCGGGCTAAAACGCCGCCGCCCACTCGGCAATGGGGATGCCGTGCTGCGCCAGCGCGGCTTCCACGTCTTGTTTCGTCAGGCGCGATGCGTCGTAATCCACCGTGATCTTATCGAGGGAAGGCGCCAGCAGGACGCGGACGATTCCGTAAACGCTGTGCATCGCGGCGATATTGGCATAGTCTTCCTCGGTGAGCTTCCGGCTAAGATCGTAATGCAGCGTGACCTTCGTCATAAAGAAATTTAGGATAACAGCTTCCAGCGGATCTGCCGCAAAATCCCAAGCCACACCTCCGCATCGTGCGCGTTCAGTTGCATGCGCCGGATCAGCCGTCGCAGCTTGAGCTCGGTGGATCCCGCGACGCGCTGGTGCACGTAGCCGGAGTGTTCCAGGACCTCTTCCAGCAACGCCGTGATCCGCTCCAGGTCGTCGGCGCGCGCGGCCTCCCGCGCTTCGGGCTGGGCCCGCGCTGCGGCCGGGCTCCGGACGATCTCGTACAGGCACACCGCCACAGCCTGACCGAGATTCATCGAGCCATGCTCGTCCCGCGTGGGGATTCGCATGAGCCAGTGGCAATGGCTCAGGTCCTCGTTCGAGAGCCCGAATTTCTCCGAGCCAAACAGCAGCGCCACGGGTGCGCTGGCCAGCTTCCGGGCGATCCAGCGCCCGCCCAACTCCAGCCTGCGCAGCGGGTGCTCCAGCGCGCGCGGACCCTTTGCGGTGGTGCCGACTACCAGCCCGCAGTCGGCCACGGCCTCGGCCAGGGTCGCATACTCCTTGGCCTGTTCCAGAACGTGCTGCGCCTTCACGGCGGATCGCGCTTCGCGAAAAGCGACTTCATATGGATTCACAAGCCGCAGCTCGCTGCACCCGAAATTGCTCATGGCGCGAGCGGCTGCGCCGATATTCAGCGGATTGCGTGGCGCGACCAAAACCACGCGCAACGGGTGATGGTTCGGGTTCACGCCCCGTCCCGGCGCACGGCGTCCAGCACGCCGTTGATGAAGGAGACCGATTCGTCGCTGGAGAATTTCCGGGCGAGCTCGAGCGCCTCGTCGATCACCACCGGCGCCGGCGTGCCGAGCTCGCTCATCTCGTAAACGGCCAAACGCAGGATGTTGCGGTCGACGGCGGGCATCCGCTCCAGACGCCAGTGTTCCGATTTCGCGGCAATCCGTTTGTCGATATCCGCTGCCTGGCCGATGGCGCCGCGCACGAGCGATTCCATGAACTCATCCGGCTCTCCTGGCTTGGGCTCCTCTTCTTCCGAATCCAGCGTCTTGTAGAAGGCCGCGATGGCCTCGTCCACGGGCTGTTTCCGCACATCGCACGAGAACAGAACCTGCAAGGCACGCTGGCGGGACCGGTGGCGGGCGGGCATGCTATTTCCCGAAGCGCGCCATTTCGACCGCGGTCATGGCCGCGTCGTAGCCCTTATTGCCGTGCGCGCCGCCGGCCCGCGCCTCGGCCTCTGCCAGCGTGTTGGTGGTGAGCACGCCGAAGGATACCGGCGTTCCCGTCTCCAGCGCGACGTGCTGCAATCCGTAGGCCGCCGCGGAGGCTACGTAATCGAAATGGGGCGTTTCGCCGCGGATGACGGCGCCTAATGCGACGATTGCGTCGTAGGCGTGCGCGAGGGTGCGCGCGGCTTGTGGAAGCTCGAAGGCGCCGGGGACGTAGAACACCGCGACGCTGGCGGCGCCGGCCTTGGAAAGCGCCTCACGTGCGCCTTCGAGCAGTTTTTCGGTAATTCCAGAGTTGAAGCGCGCCACCACCACGGCGAACTTCAATCCGCGGGCATCGACACTCCAATTCTGGGTTTCACGCGACATCGTGGGATAATCAGGGTACCGGTTCGGCTTCAATCATACCGCATGAACCCCCAGAGAATCCGGAATTTTAGCATCATTGCGCACATCGATCACGGCAAGTCCACGCTCGCCGACCGTCTGCTCGAGTTTACCGGCGCGCTCAGCCAGCGCGAGATGATGGCGCAGGTTCTGGATTCGATGGATCTGGAGCGCGAGCGCGGGATCACCATTAAAGCGCACGCCGTGCGGCTGACGTATCGCTCCAAGGACGGCGAGGAGTTTCAGCTTAACCTGATCGACACGCCCGGCCACGTCGATTTTTCCTACGAAGTGTCGCGCAGCCTGCAAGCGTGCGAAGGCGCGTTGCTCGTGGTGGACGCTTCCCAGGGAGTGGAAGCCCAGACGCTCGCCAACACCTATCTGGCGCTGCACCATAATCTCGAAATTATTCCGGTGATCAATAAAATCGACCTGCCGGCGGCCGAGCCCGAGAGGATTCGCGAGCAGATTGAGCAGTTGATCGGCCTGGACGCGAAAGATGCGCTGCTGGTCAGCGCCAAGCAAGGCATCGGCATCGAGGACGTGCTGGAAGCCGTGGTGCACCTGGTGCCGCCGCCCAAGGGGTCGCCGGATGCCCCGCTGCGCGCGCTGATCTTCGACTCCTGGTTCGATCCCTACCGCGGCGTGATCATTTTGGCGCGCGTGGTGGATGGGCGTTTGTATAAGGGACAGAAGATCCGGCTGTGGTCGAACGGGCGCGTGTTCGAAGTGGACGGCCTAGGGTATCAATCGCCCAAGCCGATTCCCTGCGACGAATTGACCGCGGGCGAGGTCGGATTCCTCTTCGCGAACATCAAGACGGTTTCCGACGCGCAGATCGGCGACACGATCACCGATCAGGCCAACCCCGCGTCCGAGCCGTTACCGGGATTCGAGCCCTTGAAGGCGATGGTGTTCGCCGGATTGTATCCGGTGGAATCACACGAGCACGGCCTGCTGCGCGACGCACTCGAAAAACTCCGCCTGAACGACAGCGCGTTCAGCTTCGAGCCGGAGAATTCGGCCGCGCTGGGCTTCGGCTTCCGCTGCGGCTTCCTGGGCTTGCTGCACCTGGAGATCGTCCAGGAGCGCCTGGAGCGCGAATTCAACATCAACCTGATCACTACCGCGCCGGGCGTCCGATACAAGGTCACGCTTCTGGATGGCACCTCGATCGAGGTGGATAATCCGACGAAATTTCCGAATCCGGCTGAGATCCAGCAGATCGAGGAGCCGATCATCGACGCGACGGTGATCACGCGCGAGGAATACCTGGGCGAGATCCTCAAGCTGCTGGAAGAGAAGCGCGGGAACCAGAAGAAGTTCGAGTACATCGGCGGCGGCCGCGTGATGCTGGTCTACGAAATGCCTCTGAACGAAATCGTGCTGGATTTCTATGACCGGCTGAAGTCGGCCTCGCGCGGTTACGCGTCGCTCGATTACCACCTGGCGGGGCATCGCGTTTCGCCCATGGTGAAGCTGGACGTGCTGGTGGCAGGCGAGCCGGTGGACGCGCTCTCGATGATCGTGCACCGGGACGTGGCCTATGAGCGCGGCAAGATGCTGATCGAGCGGCTGCGCAAGCTGATCCCGCGGCAGATGTTTGAAGTCGCATTGCAGGCGGCGATCGGGAACAAGGTGATCGCGCGCGAGAATATTCCCGCTATGCGCAAGAACGTGCTCGCCAAGTGCTACGGCGGCGATATCACCCGCAAACGAAAGCTGCTCGAAAAACAGAAGGAAGGCAAGCGTCGCATGAAGCGCGTGGGGAAAGTCGAGATCCCGCAGGAAGCGTTTTTGGCCGTACTGAAGGTGGGGAGTGGGGAGCAGGAATGACGGCGAACGCTTCTCCCTGGCGCTCTAAACCCTGTTCAGGTTGCGAGAGGGGTCGCGCCTCCATAGTTGCCCGAGCTAAACGACCGGAATCCCTCGAACAAAAGTGAAGCCTCCAGCCGGGTGCGAACTTCTCAAGCGTCACGTTGACTTCTCGCATGGACTTGCGCACCCGGCCGCTGCGCGGACGGGAGTTCTTTGAAGGGAGTCTCCGCGACAACCTGGACCTGGGGAGGCCGGATTGAACCAATACTTCACAGCGCGCCGGGCTCGCTGCGCCCCAGAAATCCTGTCACGTCTCTGAAGATCTTGATTAAAATAGACGGCTGGAAGAATCGGAGAACCTCAACCGTGCTCCCCCGGCGATCCGTCCAAGACTGGTTTCTCGAAGCGATCGCGCTTGTGGCGCTGGCCGCGACCCTTGCCATGGTATTCGGGCATTGGCGAAGATTGCCCGGATTCGCCCAGCGGGGGAGCGGCGAGAGCCTGGCCATCATGGTTCTGCTGAACGCCGGTGTTTATCTGCTTCTGACTCTGGCGTCGCGCTATCAGCAGTTGGTGAACGTGCCGTTTGAGATCGATCGCGACCGGCCCGAAGTCAAGCAGTTGCTCTTGCAAATGACGATCGTGCTGAAGACTGTGCTGATGGTTCTGCTCGCCGGCCTCTTGTGGATCGTCACGCGAACACCCGTCGGGCGAATGCGGACGGCCGGACGCGGATTCCTGGCGGTGTTCCTGGCGGCGATGCTCGCGCCGACGCTGATCTACGTCCGGAAGCTGAGCCGATACCGCAAGTGAGAGAATGACTGTTTAGGTGCCCGAAAACTCCACGAAAACCGCTCCTGCATCCGCCCGGGGACTGGATTTCAGCCAGGACCTGCTCGCCAAAGGCTGGTATCACAGCTTCGAATTCCCGGACGGCTCCGCCATCGACGGATACATGCCGCTGGCGGTGGAGAAGGAGCGCTACGCCCGCTATCCGATTCCCGCCGACCTCCGCGGCAAACGCGTTCTCGATATCGGCGCCTGGGACGGCTGGTTCAGTTTCGAGGCTGAGCGTCACGGCGCGAACGTCACCGCGATCGACTGTGTGGAAATTCCGACTTTTCTTCAGGTCCACCGCCGTTTGCGGTCCAAGGTCGATTACCGGATTCTCGATTTCTACGAGCTGCCTGCGGCCGGACTCGGCAGGTTCGACATCGTATTCTTCCTGGGAGTGTTGTACCATCTGCGGCATCCTTTACTGGCGCTGGAGATCGTGTGCGGGCTGACGACCGACGTTGCGATCGTCGAGTCCTTCGTGATCGACGCGGAGACGTGGAAAGAACACCAGGATAAGATCCCCACACTCGAGTTCTACGAAAACTTCGAGCTGGGAAACCAGTACGACAACTGGAGCGGCCTCACGGTAGCCTGTCTGCTTGCGATGTGCCGGGCCGCAGGGTTCGCACGCGTCGAATTGATGTACGCCGGAGGCAACTACGCCGGAGTGGCTTGTTTTCGCAAATGGGAAGCGGCTCCGGTGCAGCCTGCCGCTCCTCCGCAACTGTTGTTCGTTTCGAACACTCGGACGCCGGGCAACTGCTTCTCAAGCCGGAAATCGGAAGAGTATCTTGAGTGCGTGTTTCGGCCCGTTCCGGATCGGGAAATTCGGCCTGCGGATTTGCGGCTGGAAGTTGCAGGCTTCGGAACCCGGGCGATCTACGCGCAGCGCAGGGAAGATGGAGCGTGGGCGGCCTCGTTCCGGTTGCCGCCGGCCCTCGATCCGGGCTGGTATCCAGTCCGGCTCCGGCTGGCCGATACGGGATTCAGCAACGAATTGCGGATCGCCGTCGATGTCCCGCCGGGCGGCCCCAAACAGATCGTGATCAAAGACGTTTGCGACGGCAAGTCTTGGGATCGCGGCCAGGTCAGCCACGCCAACGGCGGATTCGTGAGCTTCTGGGTGAGCGGCCTGCCGGAAAACCGCAGCGCCCTCGACGTGCGCGCAACCCTCGGAGATTTTCCGCTGCAAATTACCTGGATGGGTCCGGATGAGCCGAGCGGCTACTGCCAGATCAACGCCAGGATTCCGCCGGATCTGCCGACGGGCTCGCACGCGTTCCGTGTGCAGTATGCGGCCGCGAGCTCGGAGCCGCAGCCGGTGCAGGTTCTCTGATATGCCGTCTCCGGGAGCGATCGCGGCCCGCCGGCGCATCGACTTCAGTAAGGAACTCGCGGCCAAGGGCTGGTACCACAGCTTCGAGCTTCCGGACGGAACGCTCATCGACGGATTCATGACCGTCCAGCAGCAGAAGCGCCGCTACGCGCAGTTTCCGATACCCGGAGATCTTCGCGGCAAGCGGCTGCTCGATATCGGCGCCTGGGATGGATGGTTCAGCTTCGAAGCCGAGCGCCGCGGCGCGGAGGTGACGGCTCTTGATTGCGTCGAGCTGCCCACGTTCCTGGATGTGCGCGCGCGGCTCGGATCCAAAGTCGATTACCGGATCATGGACTTTTACGAGCTTCCCGCGGCGGGGCTCGGGACGTTCGATATCGTTTTCTTTCTGGGCGTGCTGTATCACATTCGTCATCCGCTGCTGGCGCTCGAAATCGTATGCGCATTAACGCGCGAGGTGGCGATCGTCGATTCGTTCGTCACCGATCCGGAGGATTGGCGTGAGCACACGGGTGAGATCCCCAGCATGGAGTTCTATGAGCTGGACGAACTGGGAAATCAGTTCGGCAACTGGTTCGGCCCGTCGGTTGCGTGCCTGATGGGGATGTGCCGCGCGGCGGGATTCGCTCGCGTCGAGTTTTTGGGCACAGGCGATCACCATGCGGTGGTGGCGTGCTACCGAAAATGGGAGCCGCCGCCGGCCAAACCCTCAAAACAAGCGCCCGAAGTGCTCACTGTAGAGAACGCACGCACCAACGGCATCAATTTTTCGACCCGGAAATCCGAGGAATACATTTCCTGCGTCTTTCGCGCTGACCGGGAGCCGGTGACTCCCGAGCTGCTGCGGCTGGAAATAGACGGATTCGGCGCCGCGGCGCTGTTCGTCACTCCCGAAGGCGGCGCGTGGCGCGGCACGTTCTTTCTCACTCCTGGTTTAGACGCTGGCTGGCACACGGTGCGCCTGCGCTTCGCGGATAGCGGATGGAGCCGCGAATTCCGAATCGCCCTAGACGCGCCCCTCTCGGTCGAGCGGCTGGAATTGAAGGACGTCTACGACGGCGTCGCCTGGACCAAAGGCGAAGTGCGCGTGGGCGAGCGAGGGTTCGTGAGCTGCTGGGTTCGTGGGCTGCCGGAGAACGCGGATCGCGCCAATGTGCGCGTGTTCCTGGGACCTCGGCCGCTGCAAGTGAACTATGTGGGTGAACCGGATACGGAAGGCTGCCGGCAAGTCAATGCCCTGGTGCCATCCGAAGCGGCGAAAGGCGAGCAGACGATTCGTGTGCAGTGTGGCGGAACCAGCGCAGAAACCCGTCTGGTTGTGCAGTAGACGTTTTCAGCGGCGTTCCGAAACCTGACCCTGAAGCGTAGCGAAACCGATCTGGCCATGCAGATTCTGATCGGGACGTGCGACATCGCCTCCGCCGAACCACACGCGCAGGGAGCCGTCCGGCATCAGTTCCACGCTGGGGTCGCACACCACCTGGGTGTCCCACGGCTGCATTCCGGAAACGACGAAATCAGGAACGCGCTCCCAGCGGACTCCATCGGCGGAGCGCGCCAGGCCCAGGCGGCGGCGTTCGTTCTTGTCGCGGCCGCTGTACAGCATCCACCACTGGCCGCCCGAAGCCCATACGGCGGGCTCGCCCACGCCGTTTTCGTCGAACGACCCTGGCCCTCCCGGCTCGACGACCGGATTCGAACGCAGTTTCTCCCACGTGATGCCATCCGACGAGCGCGCCAGGCCGATAGTCTGGCGGCGCGCGCGATCCTGGCCCAGATAGAACAGATAATACCGATCCCCGGCGTGGATCACATACGGGTCGGCGACTGCGCGCTCGTCGAAGCTGCCGCGAGGACCTACGGGCACGACAGCATCGCCATGCCGGGTCCAACTCCGCCCGTCACGCGAGCGCGCCAGTGCGATGCGAAACGGATCGCCAGCTTCATACCAGTACAAAATTTCATCGCCGGAAACCAGCGCCGAGCCATTCGCCGCGATGTACGAGCCCTCCCAGCTTTGCTGGGACAAGCCTTGCGGCGAAAGCACCCGTCCGAGTTTCATCCAGGCCAAACCGTCCGGGGAGGTGGCCGCGGCCGTATGCCAGGCGCGGCCGTCAAATTCCGAATACAAATTCCAGTACATGCCCTGGAAGTCCACCACGGAGGGATTCAGAACATCCGAAGACTCGCCGCGCGGAATGACCGGATCGGGGCGGGCTTCCCATGTGAAGGGCGCGCGCGGGCCGCCAGGCTCGGGAGCCGGGAGCGTGAAATCCGCGTAGCGCCCGCAGCCCGCAAGAAGAACCCAGGAGAGTACAACCGGCAGGATCCGCATCAGAGAGGCACACGAATCGCGAGCTTGGAGCCCTGCCCCGGTCCGGATTCGAGCGCCAGATCTCCATCGAGCACTTTCACGCGCCGCTTGATGCTGGTCGGGCCCAGGCGCAGCAATTCGAGTTCTTCCAGCGAGAACGTGCCGGTGAACGGAAATCCTCCGCCATTGTCTTCCACCGAGATCTGCAAGCTGTGATCCACGCGGGCCACCCGGATCGCCACCTGCGTGGCGCCTGAGTGCTTCAACGCATTATTGAGCGCTTCGCGCACGATTTGCAGAACTTCGAGTGAAACTTCGGTGTTCGGGGGATCGTGAACGTCGCTGCCGGTGAACGTGGTAGTGATGCCGGTGTCGCGCTGAAACTGTTCGGCCATGCGGCTGAGGGAAGCAGCCAGCCCCATGCCTTCGTCGGCCGGACGCATGCTGCGCACGAAGCTGCGCAGGTCGGCTACCTGCACCTGGCATAACTCCTGAAGCTGCCGTAGCTCCTTTTCGGCGGCTTCCACGTCGCGCCCCAGCAGCTTGCGGATCACCTCCAGGCGCATCTGGAAACTGACAAAGCTTTGCAGAGGGCCGTCGTGGAAATCGGCGGCGATGCGCTGGCGCTCGGCCTCGCGGGCGAGCTGCGCCTGGGACCGGATCATCACGTTGTGGCGCAGCGTGGTGGACATGCGCTCCTCAAGATAGCGCTTGTACAGACCCACGGCCGCGGCGGCGCCTCCCGATGCGACCACAGTCCATACGAGGCTCCCATTCGGCCCGGCCGGCAAAACGAGAGCGATGAACAGGGCCGCGAAAAACGTAATCGCCGCGCCAACCAGGTCATGCAGCAGCACGGTCGACCCGAGCAGGTAGCCGCAGGCCAGAGCCGGCTGCCAGTCGCCGGGAGCCTGCCAGGTCCAGATGGCGAAGTTCGCGGCATCCGCGACAATCGCGGTTGCCGATCGCAAGGGCGTCTCGAATCGAACCGCGAACAGCGCCCCCAGGGAGTACACCGTGTAGGCCGCGATCAGCGCGGTGACCCAGTTTTGCCCGAATCCGGCGGTTCGGATGTAGGCGACTGCGCACGCGATGGCCAGCAGAAGCCTGGCCACGCGGAGTGCGAGCCGCCCATGATAGGGAACCATCGGCTAAAAAACCTTCGTTAACACCTTTAGCGCCGGTACAGATACAAGTGGTGGCTGCGTCCCTCTCCGTCATCCTCGATCGCCAGGCTCTGCACGGGCTTCCAGGCGCTGAATTCGAAATCGTGCGCCACGATGCGGGCGCCTTTTTTGAGCTGCTTCTCCAGGATCGGCGTCACCAGTTCGTTTCCCACCGGCAACAAGTACACGGTGATCAGATCGGCAGAAGAGTAGTCCTGCTTGAGGAGGTCGCCGTGGATGATACGGGCCGAAGAGGTCAGGCCCAGCGTCTTGATACGCTCCAGGCTCTGGCGCGCCAGGGAATCGTTCAGTTCCACTCCGGTTGCGTCGGCTTGATATTTTTGTGCGGCGATGATGACGATCCGGCCGTCTCCCGATCCCAGATCGAACATCTTCTCCCCGGCTTTCAGGCCGCCCAACTGCAACATCTTATCCACCACGGACTGCGGCGTTGGGAAATAGGGGGCAAGCTGGTCATCGGCCTGCTGCCCTGGCAAAAGCACCAGAAACAACAGAAAGAGACTTAAGAAGACGAACGTGCGCATTAAGGTTCAATATATACCCGGACCGGATTGCTGGGCTGCCCATCGACTTCGATATACAGTTCGGCGGGGCCGTAATTGACGATACTCGGGATTTCGATCTCCACCAGATACAGGCCAACATAGTCGGGAGCCAGCGTCGCGCGCGTTACCTGCACAGGAGTGCGATCGAGCAGCGCGCGAACTGGCGCGACCACGCTATGCGGCGTGTCCCTGGGGGCCGGCAGGCCGGTCGGCCAGGACGGCTGCACCTGGCCCAGGCCCGTGGCCAGGATCTGGATGCGCGCATGAGAGTGGGCTGGATGCATCGCGTCCAGCAGAACGCCGTTATCGGCGTCGAGCAGCAGCGGTGCGCCATCGCGCGGATCGAGCTGGATGGCGGGCGACGCCGCCAGCAATGGCACGGACGGAAAGGTGTGTACTCCGGCTGGACCTTCAATCGCCAGCGCCACGGAGTCGCCGCGCGCTTCAAACGGTATCTGAATCTGCGACTCGCTATCGGTGGCCGCCAGCACGGGAACCGGCAGCCCGCCGGCGTTCGCGGAATTGACGCGCGCCCCTTCCACGCTGAACAGCGTTCCGGGAGCCGCCGCGCGGGCGATCAGGCCGGCCGAAGTAACCACGCGAGGGTCGCCGGCGCGATGGGGCGCCAGCGTCTGGAAGATGCCATATCCCTCCACTGAAACCCAAAGCTGAATCGCGCCGGAGTCGAGCTTCACGTCCATCGCCGCGGCGGCCGGCAAGCCCGGCAGCAAAGCCCACGATGTGCCCGCAACGCTCAGAACACTGAGATTCGTGCGGGCCAGGAACACGCCCTGATTCGTCGCAATATAGATGGCGTTGCCCGCTGGATCGGCAGTGACTCCCGATACGCTCAAATCCGGAAGATTGGCGGAAATGTCGTCCCAGGACAAGCCGCCGTCAATCGTGTGCAGTACACGTGGAGGGATCCCTTCGGGCCCATGCGCGTGCGCGGCTAGCACGGCCAGCGCGTCGCGCGGATTCGTTGAATCCACCCAAAATGCGGCGATCGCGCCGCTCTGCCCGATGCGGATCTCCGGCTGCCAGGTCACGCCGCCATCGGCCGAAACGATAATCCTGCCGTCCGCCGTGCCGGTGTAGACATACGGATCGCCGATAGAAAGAGCCGTAACGGCGGCGCCGCGTTCCTCGCTCCAGAGCTGCCGTAAGGCCATCTCCGCAGCGGCTTCGCTGCTGTAGGCAGGCCGCCAGGCAAGACGCTCCCCAGGCTGCCACTCCACGACTTCTCCCGGCAGCTCAAGCTGAACGCCCTGAGCACCGGCCGGCAAACCGCGGATGCGCGCCGCGGGAAGATTGGGCAGACTCTCATTCAGACCATTCCAGGAACTCCCGCCATCGAGCGACCGGAAGACTCCGGCGGCCCCGGCCACAACGATTTCGTCTTGGTTGGACGGCGAGACGGCGAGATCGCGAAGGCCGTCTCCGAGGATAGAGCGCCCGCGAAACCCGGTCAGGTTGTCCCAATTCCTTCCGCTGTTGTCGGATCGGTAAACAAATTTGCCAAACGCGTAAACGCGGGGGCTGGATCCCGCCGCGTCCCGAACCTGGGCCCCATGCTCAGGCAAGGTGATCGAGCGGCCTGGGGAAACCGGCGGTGGCTCCGTTGGCGGGCTTGGATTCCATTCGTCAAAGTCCCTGGTTACAAACGTCTTTCCCGACGAAGTCCGGATCCAAAGCTGGTCGCCCGCAGCCGAGTACCATACCCGGTCCACGGGCCCTGTAGCGAGCCCAGCCAGTTCCAGATCGATGGCCGCATTGCCGACACGTCTCCATTCGGGTGTCTGACCGGCCAAAAAAACGGCCAGACTGAGCCCTAGGAACCCCGCCTGGCACCAGGGGAGCTGTGTGGCTTTGTTACCCATGGAACGAGTCCATTGTACCCTTACCTATCGGCTGGACCGGCCCGAAACTGCTGATTTCAGTGGCCTCACAGCCACAAAAATCTCTTCGGATTCCTGCTTGCAAGCGCAAGTTTAATGTTAGACTAACTCCATATCTGTACCTGGTACCTCCAGGCGCGGGTGGGGTTTGGAAACGTTTTGGCCGATGACTAGGATCATGCGATCCGCGGTGAGGCTGTCGCTTCTCCTGGCGATGACAGCCGCCGTGTGTCTGGGCCAATTCCTTCCCTCCGACTCCGCCAACTACGCGGCAAGGGTGGTGACGTTGACCGGCCAGGTTTCGGTCCTAAAGGATTTACAGCCGTGGGCTCTTTCCGCCGGTGATACGGTTCAGGTTACGCAGGTAGTCGTGACGGGCCCGGACGGCCACGCCGTACTGCAAGTCTCCGACGGCAGCACCATCGAGGTTTATCCGAATTCCCGTTTCGTGTTCCGGCAGAACCCGGGCAACTGGCGCGACTTGATCGATCTGTTCCTGGGGAAAGTTCGGGTGCACATCGAGCATTTCGGCACGGTACCGAATCCGAACCGTGTGATTACGCCGGTAGCGGTGATCTCGGTGCGAGGCACCACGTTCGATGTCACAGTGAACGACGACGACGAAACAACCGTGGTCGAGGTCGAGGAAGGCAGCGTGGAAGTCCGCCACAATCTGCTCGGCGGAAACAGCGCGGTGGTGAACGCCGGCGAAGTATTCCGGGTTTATCGCAATGAGCCGATCGCGCAAAGATTCGACAAGGGCAACATGGCGCGCCAGGCCCTGCGCATCGTGATCAACGTTGTGGCGATCGTCGGCCGCTCCAGCGGCCCGGGCAAGATCACTCTGCCGGGAGGCGGAGGCAATGGGGGCGGCATTCCCGGCGATAGCGGCCCACCCATTACTCCACCGCCACCTCCACCTCCGCCGCCTCCTCCGCCGCCCCCGGCCCCGGCTGGGCTTCCATAGCGGCACTGCGTCCGGGTCCTGCATGCGACACTAGCGTGTAGGCCTATGAAGTCCGCTCTCGCTCTTCTCCCGTTGCTTCCGATCTCCTTGTGGGGACAAGCGGCCCCGAGTGTTCCCGCATCCTGGGACGTTTCCAAAAGCGTCAGCGAACTCGCGGCGCAGGTGGCAAAGCTCAAGCCCGTACTTGCTCAGTTGACTCCACAGGACTGGGTTGCTTCCAAGGGCGCTCCGGAGGCTTACGTCTCCCAGTGGCAGGGAGCGCAGCAGGAGCTGGACTACCTGGACCAGTCCGCCCGGACGCTGGAGAAGCAGCCCGAAAGGCTGACCGCCGCGCTGGATCTCTATTTCCGGCTTCAGACGGTCGAGTGGCGGTTGCAGTCGCTTTCCGAAGGCGCGCACAAATATCAGAGCGCGGAATCCGGGGATCAGATCGCCGAGGCGGCCGGCGCGGACGCCACTAAGCGCGATCAGTTGCGGCAGTACATCACGGATCTGGCCGCGCAAAACGAGCAGGAGTTCGCCGTGGTGGAGCGCGAAGCGCAGCGCTGCCGCGAGCAACAGAATCGCCAGCCGGCGCCGGCTCCAGCGCCGGCTCCGGCGAAACGGAATACGAAGGGAAAGTAGCTGTGACGGAGACCCTTACCTTTGCATGCAACATCTGCGGGGAACCTTCCACGCAGATTTGCATTTATTGCACCAAAGACACCTGCGACAATCACCGATGCGAGAAATGCCTGCGCTGTAGTGATTGCTGCCAGTGCGAGCAGCGGCGGACGCAGGACTAGTTCCGTTGAGCTCAGCCCCTTCCCGTAAGGGCGGGGACGTGTTATTTCGATTTTTTCCTCGCGGCTGCGATCACGCGATCGCGATCCCCGCGCGTCCAGGCCGCCTGGATCTCCGGTTCGGGCATCCCGGCCACGCGCCCCAGCAGGACAAATGCGGGCAGCGCATGGCTCAATGTCTTCCACTTCGCCATATCGATCAGCGCGTCCAACGCGCGGGTGCGCAACTGATCCAGCACCAGCGGATCGCGGCTGTCGGTCAGCGTTTGCAGAGCCTTGAGGGCGCGATTCCGGTCTGACCATGACAGGGAATTCAGCATCTCAATGAACCACGTGGCCGAAATGCGCACGTCCGAAGCGGGATTAAGCTTTTCCAGGACGCTGAGCGCCACCAGGCCCCGCGCGGCGTTGTTCCGCACGCCCGGGTCGGCGTCCTTGAGCGCATATTGCAGGTCATTCACGATATCCGGCTTGCGGGTGGCGTAGACCAATACATAGGCGGCCATGGCGCGCTGCACTTCGTCCTGCGAGCTCTTGAGGACCGCGCGAATTTGCGCCAGATTCGGATCGACCAAGGCGGGGAACATTTCCTGGATGGCCCGGGCGGCGCCGTCCGCCATCAGCGGATGCCCGTGCGTGAGATCCTCGTCCGTGGTTCCGCGGCGCGCAGCCAGTTGGGCGGCCTCAAGAAACCGGTGGTACGCGCGGATGATTTCGTCTGGCAGGCTCACATCCGACTCGGGCGGCTCGCGCAAATCGAAATGCGGCGCGCCCCGCTCTTCGATGCCGACGTACAGGATCGTTTTGCCGTCGTCGCAGCAGACGGCTTCCAAGTGCGATTCCACGACCCCCGGGATCTGGTCCAGTTTCGCCTCGGCGTCGCCTTTCGAACGCGGCAGCAGATCGCCCTCGCGAACGCCCAGAGACTTCCGGATTTGGGCTTCCGTGATCTTGCGCAGGCCGTAGAAATCGAGGACGTCGAAGCGCAGGTTCTGGCCCTGCAAGGCGGAGGCGAGAATCAACGCGGCGAAGAAAAACTGCGGAACCCTGCGATGGAAGTGCATTTACAGCGAGCGCGCCTGTTTTTCAGCCCAGGCGCCAATTACGGGAAGAACGAGCCGTTCCCGATTGTAAGCCTTGTACATTAACATCAGCCATAGAACGAGCACTCCCACGGAAAACGCCAGCCACAGAAGAATATCCACCAGCCAGCCGATCAGAGGCAAGGCCGCGATCGGATAAGAAAACATCGACAGAGCCATGCCGATCACGATGGCCGCGATCCAGGCGAAGATCGATTGGAAGGCGTGAAAGCGAATGACCGGATTTCGGTTGTACGGTTCAAGCACCAGAAACAAAATTCCGGTGAGCACCCCGACCAGATAGCACAGCGCGGCCGCGACGTTTTCGTCCAGACCCGTCGCCGCGCCAGCCGGAGGATTCGCTCCGGCGGCAGGTGGAGGAGGCGTGTCGGCGGCTGAGGCGCCTTGTGGAGCACCGCACTTGGCGCAGAATTTTCCCTGCACTTCGGACCCGCAATTGGCGCAAAAAGGCATGCCTCAACTGTACATCACTTACGGCGCGATTCCGAGGGCCTTCAGAATCTCGGGCGAGGTTTCTTCCACCGCGACGGCCTTGTGGCAAATATCGCAATCCTGCGGGATCGCCTGGCCGCCCAAAGCCGTGTGCCCGCCGTCGTGGCAGCGGAAGCACCCCGGGGAATCGACGTGCCCAAGGTTGTTCAGGTACGTTCCCCAGGTGACTTTCAGATCGGGGAACACGTTGTGTTGGTAGATGGCCAGCAGCGCCGCTCCGGCCGCTTGAATTTCCGGCCCGCGCTTGCCGGCGAGATCCGGATATTTTTGCGCGTAGAACGCGGCCAGGCCCGCGGGAATTTTCTGCGCGGCGTCAGCATCCGTCGGGTACTCGGTCTGGATCAGTTCCACTCCGGTTTTTTTGACGAACGGCAGCGACGCCGCGACGTTTCCGCTCAGAAGAGCCTGATCGACGGCGCGGTCCGGACTTTGAAAACTATGCGCCGCGCGGTTATGGCAATCCACGCATTGCATTTCGTACACGGGAAGCGACGGATCCGGTTTTGCGCCGGCGGCCATGTAGGTTTTCATCGCGCCAGTTTCCGCATTCCGGTACTCGACCCACGGAATCATCTGGCGTTTCTTGTCCTGTGCGGCATAGAGAATACGGACACCCGGCCCCATGTGCGCGCCGTGAATGCCTCCCCGCTTTCCGCCTCCCACCAGCATGGTCAGAACGGTATCGGTTTTTGAATTGTTTTCGTCCGGTTGGTATTTCGGAATCACGCGGAGGCGCGGACCGATATACTTCTCGCGCGCGTGGCACTGCTCGCAGGTCTGCACGGATGAGACCAGGCGGTTGCTTTCCATGGCAGACTCGATCGGACGCGGATAGGAGTTGAAGATAACCTCCATCAATTGCCGCGTCCCGGCCATTTTCCCTTTCAGCCAGCCGGTGGTCCCGGGAGCAATGTGACAGGTCGCGCACGCAACCTCCTGGTGCGGAGGAAACAAGTGCGCTGTGAACTCAGGCTTCATGACATGGCAACTTTGCCCGCAAAACTGGACGTTATCCATGTACTCCACCGCGCGAAAACTAAGCTGGCTCCCGATGATGACGTTGGCTGCCGTCATCACGGCGAAGAAGATTCCGGCCCGCCGGAAGGCCGTGCGGCGGTCGGGCAACGTCGCAAGCTGCTGCGCGACCCGCCGCTTCCCCAGCGCAATTCCAATCGGAATCAGCATCAGGCCGGCAAAAAAAATAACTGGAATCGCGATGAACACCAGCAATCCGATGTAGGGGTTCTCGACGCGCCCGCGAAAACTCACGGGAAGCACGAAGATCCAGGAAAATCCGGCCAAGGTGACCAGAGTGACTCCGGCCATGCTGATCCAGTGCGTGGTTAGGAGCACGAGGATGGAGCGAGCGGCGGTTCCGCGCTGATTATTCGGATGTTCTTCCATCAATACATTTGTACTCGAATAAAAGATCACTCGGAGTGGCATAGGCCGAATGGCTCTCGGGTACAGATTCAAAGGTACGAGCCGGAGCGGGGACTGGCACGTCTACAAGAGTGGAGGTACAATCCCATGAAATCCTTTGCTGCGCCGGCGGTAGCGGCCGCCGGTCTGATGGGGATCCTGTTTGCTCCCCTGATCCAAGCCGACCCGGTGTATAAACGCACGGAGGTGACGTTCAGCGCACCGGTGGAGATTCCCGGCATGGTGCTCCCCGCAGGCACCTACGTCATGAAGCTTCTGGATCCGTACATGGACAGAAATATCGTGAGGTTCTACAACAAGCAGGAGAACCACATGTACGCGATGGTTTTCGCGGTTCCTGATTACCGGCTGAATCCGACGGACCATACCGTCATCACCTTCGAGGAACGCGCTCACGGCGCGCCGCAAGCGATCAAGGAATGGTTTCCGCCGTTTGAGAATTGGGGCGCACAATTCGTTTACCCCAAGGCGCATCCAGTAGTTGCAACGGCCGTGGCGCCGCCTCCCGAATCCCAGGCGCCGGCGCCTGTCGCTGCCGCTCCCGCGCCGGTAGCCCCACCGGTTGAGACGCCCGCTCCTGCCGCGCAGGCCCAGCCGGGCACACCGCCTGTCGAGATCGCGCAGGCGCAGCCCGCTCCTACGCCCAGTCCAGCCGCGGCGCCCGCGCCGGAACAGCCCAAGGAGCTGCCCAAGACAGCGAGTGACCTGCCGTTAACGGCCGCGTGCGGCGGAGCGCTGATTCTTGCGGGAGCCCTCTTGCGGCGAAGAACCGCTTAAGCCATGCGCAGGCGGCTGAGCACGATCCTGCTGGTGGCGGGGGCCGGCGCGTTGGTCTGGTGCGCAACCGTTTGGATCAGCACAGGGTTGTTCGAGATGTACCAAGCCCGGCGCTGGTCCGAACGTCCAAGCGTCCACGCGCCCACCGAATCCGCGCCTGCCCCCGTACCGCCGCCCGCCTCCGAGACACAGCCGCCCAGGGTCGCACCGCAGCCGCACGATGTGATCGCCTGGCTCGAGGTTCCGCGCCTGCATATCTCCACGGCCGTGGTGGAAGGCGATGACGATCTTGCCCTTCAGTTAGGCGCGGGGCACATCCCGGGAACGGCTCTTCCGGGCGTCCTGGGCAACACGGGGATCGCCGCGCATCGCGATTCGTTCTTTCGCAAGCTGGGCGGCATTCATCCTCAGGATCAGATTCGGCTGCGCACGGCGGAGGGCGAGTTCGACTACACAGTGGCATCCACGCGCATTGTTCCGCCGACGGACGTAAGCGTTCTGGCGAATTCCCAAGAGCCCGAGCTCACGCTGGTAACGTGCTACCCGTTCCGCTATATCGGTCCTGCGCCGCTGCGCTTCATCGTGCGGGCGGTTCGGAGGAGCTGATCTCTTCCCATCTCGGTTCGGCGCGCCGCGCTGGTCGGTTCAGGTACAGTAGAAGTACGGTGAGGTGCGAGAGTGGTTGAATCGGGCGGTCTCGAAAACCGTTGAACCTTTACGGGTTCCGTGGGTTCGAATCCCACCCTCACCGCCACGACCCGCTCCTTCTTTCTTTTAGCGGCTCACGGCGGGTTTCTTATGCGCCAGCTTTCCCTCCAAAAACGACTTCAACGCCACCGCATTGTTGTGCTCTGTATCGTGAGAGCTGTATAGCAGGGTGACCGTGCCGTGTTCCGCGGCATCCAAGATCGGCTGCCATGCATCGGAACCCTGATCGAGCTCCGCAAAGTACTTGCGCTGAAACTCGGCCCACTTTGCCGGGTCGTGTGAGAACCATTTCCGCAAGCGGTCGCTAGGACCCGCTTCCTTTTGCCAGGCGTCCATGTGGATGTCCGTCTTCCGGACGCCACGCGGCCAAAGCCGCTCGACTAAAAACCGCTTGCCATCCTGCGGCTCTTTTTTGTCATAAACACGTTTTAACTGAATCATGAACCCGCCTCCCTTCCGCCTTCATGAATTTCCCCGGTTTGGCGGATACGTCAAAACGCGCCCCCAAATATCCGCCGTCCCCCAAATCCCGGATCGCACACATTCGAGTTGCACGATCTGGCTGTGATCAATGAAGAGATTCACCTCCGGCCCATAGTTCTTGATATACCAGATGAAGACTTCCGGATCGGCCGCCTCAAACATCACTTTTTCGAGGCCGAGCGCTCCGATGATCTGGGCAGGCACATCCGTGCGCCAGGACTTCACATTCTCGGTGATGCCTTCTGACTCGATCATGATGAGGTAGGCGCCGGCATCGAGAAACCGCCGGGCGAGGTGAATGGGCCACTCCGGATCGCGCGTACCCGCGGCTTCCAGATCTTCCGCGCGCGTCGCTCCGCCGGCTCCGAACTGAATGCCGATCTCCGGTTTGGCCTTCAGCCCGGCCTTCTGAACTCGTTCGATCAGGCGCAGCCAGTCATCCGCCGGGATCGTGATGAATCCGCAGGAGACTTCGACAATGTCGAAGCCAACCCGCTTGCATTCCTCGATGTATTTGTCGACCACGTCCGGACCTTGCGTTAACACGTACTCAAGGAACCCGCCGGTCGATACCAGAACATCGTAGTCGTGGCATAGCTTCAGCAGCTCAACCAGCGTGGGACGAGGCATCAGGCTGAAAGATCCGCCGGCAAACTTCAGCGAGTCTACGTAGGCGCCTGCGGTCTCCAGAATGTCCTCCAGTTGGCGCTTTCCCAGAGGCGTGTAGTACGGCCCGCGAATTTCGGTAAGACCAACAGCTCGCGGCTTGCCCGAGCGCTCGTTGATTCGTAGAAACGGAAACGCCCGGTCAGGCATGTTTGCGGCTCCCTTCCTTGCCCGGCACGCGAACGGAGCCAAGCATCGGCATCAAATCCCGGACCCGCATGTCTTCCATCTCGGACACAGCGTGCATAATCGCTTTCCTCTTCTTGTCGGTTGCATAAGGAGCCACCAGCCGGTTGAACTTGTTGCAGGCCATGTCCCATGACATAGGACGGCTGACGAATCCTGGATAGTCCCGGCTTTCCTGGACCAACGTCCGCCCGTCGCGCAATGCAATTCGGATCCGGCTGGGCATCTCTTCAGGGAACCGCCGCGAGTACTCCTCCTTCGCGGTCACGAAAACGCGGCGGAGCAGGCCTTGCACATCGTCTTTGAGAATTCTGTCGGGTTCATATTGGGCCGGCATCACATCGCCGTCTAAAATAGCTACCGCGACCAAGTAAGGCAAACTGTGATCCGCCTGCTCCTTGGTGGTTACGGAATTGATTTTGTCGCCTTCTTCTCCTCCGCCGATGATGTTGAACGCAACATCGAAAGTGTCGAGATCGATCCGCTCCACGTCGGCGGCCTGAAAGCCGTGGCGCGTTTTCAGATCCAGCACAGCCTGAATGGCGGATTGCGAATGGATCTCGGCGTTGAACCGTTTGAGAATCGTCCGCGCGGCACGATCCAGGCCTTCCCCCAGCCAGCCGATATCGAAAGTGCCGGCAATCGCATCCATAAAGCCCTTATCGCCTTCAAAAACTTCCAGCGGGCCGGTGAGGCCGTCCCTTGCCAGAAAAACAGCGCGAGTACAGCACGCCGCCATATTAGGGAACGCGAAGCCTTTCCAATGCGAGAGCTGCCCGGTTCTGGTAACCCGCAGCGCATTGAATGCGGCGCCGCAGATGGCGATGGCGTTGGCGGTACGGACTTCATCGAGCCGCAGAATCCTGGCGACTCCTGCGGCCACCGAATACGATCCCTGAACAGTGTGATCGAACCCTTTGTCGCGAACCGGCGCGACGTCGCTCAGGCGGCATTGGACCTGGTAGGCGACCGCCAAAGCAGTCATCAATTCCCGGCCGGAAGCATCGGCGTACTCCGCGCCGGCCAAGATGGCTCCAAGATTGTCGCTGGGGTGGCAAGTTTCACCCTTCGCCAGATACGAATCGTTGAAGTCAAGGTAACGGACCAGCGCGCTGTTATAAAAAGCAGCGGAATCCGGCGCTGTCATGCCGCCCCCGATCAGCGTGCACGTTCCCTGGGGAGCGAACTCGCGAACGTACCGCCGGAGAATCTGAACCGGTTCCCCTTCGAGCGCGCCCATGGCACAACCGAGTGCGTCCAAGATGCGGATCTTCAGTTGCTCCCGCGCTGTCTCCGTCAGATTTTCGTAGGCTGAGCGGCAGACGAACGCCGCCAGCTCCTCGGATACTAGAGTCCCAGCGGGGGGCCGGGGGGGCAATTTCCATCCAACGGACGGAGGAGGCCCCGGCCTCCTGCGGCGCTCCTCAGCACGTCTCATCGTGATCGGCTCTCACGCGGCGGTCTGAACTCCGCCGCCCCACTGGAACCGCTTGCACGTCCACGGCCAACAAGAAACTTTCCGCAAGATCCACAAGGCGATTGCGAACACAATCCTGTCGGGACGGTAGCAAAGGATATTAGTTGAGTTCAGTCAAATATGGCCGCAGATAGTTGACAAAGAGGAAGTCGTTGTGCCATATTATTGCCGGAAACATTCTCTGAGAGGGCTTCGGGAGATTCGCTCCCCGGCAAGCGGCGATCGTGGCCTGGCCCTGGAAGCTCCGAGAAACTTCCAGTTCCTGCCGCCGGGAGTCGCTCTCTCCCGCTCAACCTCTCGATCGAAAATACGAGGCGCGAGACTCATGCGGGCCATGCCGGTTCGATTTGCAACAGCGGCGTCCTGCCGTCTCAAGTCCGTCAAAACACGTTTGAAATGGAGAGGACAGATGCGCACCATTCGTTTCTATGCCATTGCCGTTTTGCTGATTTCTGCGCACGCAAGCGCGCAGCAACCGCCGGCCGCCAACGGGACCGAGGGGCTTGCGTGCTTCGAAAACTTGACCGCGCCCGAGTACCCCAAAGCCGCGCTTGAGTCGCATGTCGACGGGTCGGTCTGGACATGGACGCAGTCGAATGCGCAGGGGGTCCCCGATAAAGTCGATACCCAGGTGGTTTCCGCCTGGAGTGACGGAGCGAAGCTGCTGACCCCTCCCGTGGAAAAAGCGATTCGCGCCGCCAAGATCAAGCCTGCCTGCGCCGACAAGAAGGTTTCGGTCGTGTTCCGCTATCAGCTTCATGGTGAAGCGACCGCCGCTCCCCAGGTGACGACTCGCACGGACGCGCCCAACATCATGTACATCGAGAGTCAGCCTGCGTCCGCCACAGCCGTGAGTAACGCAACCAAGCGGTGAGAAAGGAAGCGGGAGGAATTTTCATGTCGATGAGATGGGTAAGCATGGTAGCGGCGGGCGCTGCCTTCACAGCCTGGCTGGCGGCGGCCGGTCCTGAAACCAAGGTTCAAGGCGTCCTGATTGACAAGATGTGCTCCTATAAGGGGGAGTCCCGGGTTGCTCCAGGACCCAGAATCGAGGGCGGCATCCTGGCCATCTACCCCCACACCAAGCAGTGCGCGCTTATGCCGGACTGCCAGAAGAGCGGATACGGTATCTTTACGTACGGCCAAAAATTCCTGGCGTTCGATCCGGCGGGAAACCAGAAAGCGTTGGCTTTCTTCAAGCAATCCAAGAAGGAAGACGATTTTCGCGTTGAGGTCACCGGAGAGATCCAGGGCGATACGATCAAGGTGACCAGCATTCAGCCGTTGCCCTAACCGTTCCCGTCGCGCTCTGAAACCGGCCTGGCATCTACGGAGCCGCGCGCGTGAACAAGCCGCCGTGGGCGACTTCCCGGACGGCTTCGCAACTCAATTTTGAACACTGTTTCCGCTATTTAAGCTCATAGCTGATTTTTCGGGAGGACGTGTCGTGGTGCTGAGCCGGGGAGAGTCCATTGTCATACCTATACGGCATACGCCAACGCTTGAGGGCGGTTTCGAACGGGACGGGCAAAAGCGGAGGCTAAAGAATCTGCGCGCGGAATTAGCGTGGGTGAAACGAGCCCTTCGCGCACTGGAGAAGCTGGCGGCCAGCCGTGCGTCCAACCAGCGTGATCGTGCACCGAAAATAAGAGTCGTATCTGTCAGTTGCGGCTCGGGGCGGGGATAGGCGGGCTCGGCGGTTCGAGCGAAGGCGGCGCGATACGGCGGTGTTCCATCGTCTTCTCGTGTCCATCACAAAAGGCCTCTATCAGATCGGCATCTGGCTGGAGCTGGAGCACGGCCTTCACGGTCCATGGCTTTAGGTACGCCTTGGGATCGTTAATGGTGATCGTGAGGTCCAGGTGGCCGAAATCGGTTCGCCGAAAACCTTCGGTGACCCGCAGAGCGTCGCTGTTGGGGCGTCCCTTCTTGGTGTCGAGCCAGCCGCCGTCCTTGAATCCCGAGGTTTCCACCACGAAGGTATCGCCATCCCACCGGCCAACCGAGTATCCCAGCCACGTACCTTCGGCTGAACCGGAATCCGGCAGCCGACGCCCGTCCGTGAACACCTGCCGGAAGATCATCCCAACCAGCGTTTCGTAGAGCAGCGCCGTGACGCCGGGAGTCTGAAGAATTTTGAACGGACCGCCGCCGAAATTGATGCGCGGAACGCCTGGCGGTAAGCAGTATCCATACGGGTCATCCACGTGATCCCGGCTTTCGCGCTGCGCCTGGATTCCGGCAGCCCAGGGAGTCATCACTACGTCTTCCGCTCCCAGGTCCCGCGCGAGATCGAAGAACATGCTTCGCGTGAAGCATCCGCCGCCGTTATAGATGCCGCATTCGGCGGCCCAGACACCTGATAGATCCGGCCGCCCGTCAGGAGATCGCGGGGCCGGAGCGGCCAGATTGACGCTTCCGTCCGCCAGACGAGGAACGGCTGGATTCGCGTAATGCAGCCACTGGCCGCTTACGGCGACACAGATGCCGCCAAACGCCGCGACCGCAATTGCTGTTTTCGCCGGGAGCATGGTGGCTCGCACTATTGCATCACAAAATTCGTGTAAAGTACGGGGAGGAGCGCACAGCGTGGGGCGCGCCCCCTTGGGTCAAGCGAATATGTGCTTGGCTGCGTTGTGCACGATGTTTCTGTGAGGAGGCCGTTCATGTCCAGATCGTCTGTGCTCTTTGCTCTGCCTGTGCTGGCTGCCCTCGCCGCTGCCCAGACTCCTTGCGATCAACTCAAGCTGTCTTTTACCGATGTCTCCGTAAAATCGATTCAGCTCGTTCCAGCGGGACCTTTTGCGGCGCCCGCCGGGACTCTCACACCCGTAGTGCCCCTGCCGCCGGGCGCTCCGGCGCCGGCCGCTCCCGGTGGTCGCGGAGGACGAGGCGCGGGCGGACGTGGCCCAGGACGAGCCGCCCAACCGCCGCTTCAGGCGCCGGCCTATTGCCGGGTGTTGATGGTGATGACGCCCTCATCCGATTCGCTGATTGACACCGCCGTATTCCTGCCGGCGGAAAACTGGAATGGCAAGCTCCAGATCGTGGGCAACGGCGGATGGGCAGGATCCATCAGCTATCCTCAAATGGCTGCCGCCCTGAGCGAAGGCTATGCGGTCGCGTCGAACGATACCGGCCATCGCGCCGCGGATGCGGGCGGCGGCGGCATGTTCGCGCTGGGCCATCCCGAGAAAATCACCGACTTCGCGTATCGCGCCATGCACGAAACGGTGGTCAAAGCCAAGGCCATCGTGGCAGCCTACTACGGCAGGGCCCCGAAGTATTCCTATTACAACGGCTGTTCGACGGGCGGACGGCAGGGCCTGATCGAGATCACCCGGTTCCCGCAAGACTTCGACGCCGCGGTCGTGGGCGCTCCTGCGAATCCGCACGTTCATCTGCACGCTGCGGGAGTCCAGCGCGCGCTCGAGCTGATGAAGAACAACGCGCCTCTTTCGCAGGCCAAGGTCGAGACGCTTCACAAGGCAGTGATGGATTCCTGCGACGCTCTCGACGGCGTCAAGGACGGCATCATCGGCAATCCCGAAAATTGCCGCTACGATCCGTCGGCGCTGTTGTGCAAGGGAGCGGACGGCCCGAATTGCCTCACCGCGCGGGAAATCGAAACCGTGAAGATTGTCTACGGCGACGTGAAGACGAAGAAAGGCGAAATCGTCTGGACCGGATACGAACCCGGGACCGAGCTGGAGGTCGCGTCCCTTCGCAACGTTCCCACCGCGCCGGGAGGCGTTTGGGATGTGATCCGCATCCTCGGCCATCAGGACGCAAACTACGATTGGCACAACTTCGATCTGGATCAGGAACTCCCGCTCGCCGACCAAGCCGGCATCGACGTGCTCACCTACGATTTGTCCGCGTTCAAGGCGCACGGCGGAAAGCTGCTGCTGTATCACGGCTGGGCGGATCCTGGAATTCCTCCCGGCCACACGGTGCTCTATTACAAAGAAGTGCTGAACAAAATGGGCCAGCAGCAGGACGACTGGTTCAAGCTCTACATGGAGCCCGGAATGGCGCATTGCCAGGGCGGGCCCGGGCCGGACCAGTTCAACAAAATGGCCGTGATCGAGCGCTGGCGCGAGGCGGGCCAGGCGCCCGACGCGATCCTGGCAGCGCATGTCACCGGCAGCCGGGTGGACATGACGCGTCCGCTGTGTCCATATCCGCAGGTCGCGGTTTACAAGGGCGTGGGTAGCACGAACGACGCCGCCAGTTTCGCGTGCAAGCTCCCGTAGCGGACGCATTTCTGCGTGCCGCGTCGAGACTCATCTCGACGCCTTAGAAGCTATACCGAATCGCCAGCGAACCGTAGGAATTCCGGCGGTACTGCCCCAGGAAATCCGCCATATCTCCGCGGATCCACGCGATGCCGCCTGTAGCGCGCCAATGCTGCCCGAAAAGCTGCGAATATTCGAAGCGCACGAACGATCCGCCGGCGCGCACCGCCGATTCGATCGCAAGATCCCGGTTCGCGTCGATGGTCAGTCCCGCGCGTCCCACAAACGACTTCGCGAATCCCCGGTCCGGCGCGAACTGCAATGGATTCGCCGCTTCGCGCGTCACCGCGCTACCCGCGTAGCCGCCCGCGAACGACCACTCTTTCACCTGCCGCTCGAGCTGGATCACGTACAGCGCGTACTCTTCGGCTCCCGGCGTCGAAGACGTGAAGTACGCCGCTTCGCCCTTGAGCGTCAGCCAGCGCAGCGGAACCGCCGCATCGCCTCCATACAGCCGCAGTTGCGGATACACTCGCGTCAGCGCCGCAGTTTGGGTCATCGGCGAGAACAGCACATCGAACGACGGCAGATTCTGAAACCCGTCGAAGAAGCACAGCGAGTACTCATATCCCGCCCCGATGTGGTTCCACCGCGCTCCGTACTGCGATCCTCCCGGATAGCGCGCGCCCGCATCGACCACGTTCACGCCCGCGGCTTGCGGCGGCACCACCGTCCAGCGCTGGTTTAGGAGTGGCGTGCGGCTCGGCGTGAACCATGGCTGCCACACCAGGTCGATCGTTTCCCCGCCCGATTCATACGTCACCCGCGCGGCGGAAACTCCCAGAAAATCCGCATCCACGACGCTCGAAAGATAATCTCTGGGCGCGAACCGATCCGTGGGGTTCAGAATGTCCGTCTTTCCCCAGCGGATCAACTGCCGCCCGATTTCGGCCGTCACTCTGCCGCGATGCATAGTGGCGCTCAAACGCCGGAGGGAAAACGGCGGCCGCGGGATGCTCCGGTCGTCGGCGTTCAAAACCCATTCGCGCGCGGTCTGCCGGTGGGAGTCCATGCGTGCGTCGAAACCGCCATTCACCGTGAGCCAGGGCGTGAGCTTGTATGAGGCATCCTCGCGGACCAGGATCTCGTCCACAACGTGACCGCTGTCGTTCGGCGCAGTCTGGGGATAGGCAGTGGTCCGATTCTCGACAAATCCGCGCTGCTCGAAAGATTGTGCCGCCAAAACCGTCAGCAGCACGCTCGCTATGGTCATAACTCGCGGCGTAGAGCTTGCAGCGTGAAGTCGTCGTCCTTCATCGGCAAATTGTAATCCAGCTTTTCGTACTTCAGGATCGTGCGGCTCTTGCGGGCGACGTCGTATACCTCGGTGACGCGCGCCGTCCAGATTCCCTGGATCTGTTCCTGATCCTTGTAGTCGATGGTCCGCACCAGGCCCTTTTTGCTGTAGGCCTCGATCCGCACGAACGTGTAGTTGTCTTTCTTGATCCAAAAATACGAATACGCGTACTGCGAGGATTTCCGCGGCCGCGATTCGATTTTCCACGTCGCGCCTTCGTCCGCCAGCAGCTTATAGTCGTACTGGTCAACGTCGCGCTCTTCCAGATCCTCGAAGCTGAAGTCCGTGCCGAAAAAGCGTGTCGAGCGGTCCTGCAACGCGATCCTCTGATCCCGCCCGATGGCCGGCCGCCACATCCACTGATCGCTGGCGCGATCCGGATGATTCACGATCAGCAGCCCCACGCCCTTCACCTCCGCGGGCGCCGTGAACCGCAGGATCGCTTTGCTGTTTCCGAACGATCCGATGCGTTGATAGGTCCAGCGTTTCGTGGCCACCTGATTGCCCTGGCTGATCACCTCCAGCGTGCCTTCGTAGCGCTGGGAATCCGAGTGCTGGCGCTTCTGGACTTCGAGAATGATCTGGCGGGGGTCTTGCGCAAACGCCGGTGCAAGCGCCAGCAGCGGAATCAAAAGCTTACTCATACTCCAACGCCTCGATCAGCGATCCTCGCACCGCGCTCTCTGCCGGACCCAGCGCGGCCAGCAGCGCCGATCCCAGAATCACCGGGATCAGGATCAGCGCCGTCTGGATCGGATATTCATAGCGGATGCTGATCCCGATCAGATCCCGGCGCGCGATTTCGATGCTGTAAAACAACTGCACCGCGCCGAACGCCGCCCCCAGCGCCACGCCGATGATCCCGATGGCGATCGCTTCCATCCAGATCGTGTGCCGGATCTGGTTGCGCAGGCCTCCCACGGCTTGCAGCACGCCCAGTTCGCGCCTTCGGTCGGTGATCGAAACCGTCAAGGCATTCACGATCCCCAGAATCGCCACCAGCACCGCCACCGCGGTCTGCACGTTGGTAAGCCCGAACCACTGGTTCGTCAGGCGCGTGATGAAATCGCGAACTTCGCTGTTCGTCAACACGAACAACCGCTGCTGGCCCCCGAACTTATCGAGAATGCGCTGCCGCACCTGCGCTGCATTGGCCCCGGGCGTCACGTACACGCGAAATACGTTCACCGCATCGTCATGCCAGTACCGGATGTAAAGGCTGCGGTTGATCAGAAGCGTTCCTTGCTGATCCGAGTAATCGTCCACCACACCGACGATCGGCAACCGAAGATCTCCGGCGGGCGCCGGAATATCCAACACCTCGCCCAGGTGCGCGTCATGCAGCCGGGCGAAATTCGCCGAAACTACCACGCCCTTTTCTTCCGAGGCCAGCCGGTACATCTCCCGCGGATCTCCCTCCACGGCGGGCAGGGTCACGCGCTTGGCGATCATCCCGATGTCGCCCGCGATCAGCATGATCGGCGCGTTCTTCACCGTGGTCCGCACGCTGCGCACCGGCTGCACTTCCGCGACGCCCCCTACCGAACGCAACCCCTCTGCGAGCGAGCCGGGAAACACGAAACTGCGCGAGGAGAGCGTCTCGGCCGTGGTCACAAAGAAATCCGGGTTCAGCGCGATCCGCATCCACTCCGCCAGCGAATCGTAGCTCGAGCGCGCCAGGCCGCCCAGCGAAATCACCAGCGCGATCGAGAGCATCAGGGCGGCGATCGTCCCGGAGGTCCGCCGGGGCGCTTGAATCAGGCTGTCCGCCGCAAGTGTCCCTTCCACTGGCCGCACTCCCGCCAGAAATGGCCGCAGCCCGCGCGACAACCAGAATGACAGCGCCGGAGAGAGCAGCACCGCCGCGAGAATCGCCAGCAGGTACCCGACGTACGTCATGATCCCGAAGCGGCTGAACGCGAACGCCGCCACCGATCCAGCTCCGAACGCCATCGCCCAACGCCGGCGCGTCCGATTCTCACCCTCCGTCAGCGTCTGGTATCCGCCCTTTTGCAGAGCCTTCACCGGATCCACGCGCGCCGCGCTGCGCGCCGGGATCACCGCTGCCACCAGGCTGGTTGCCAGCCCCATCGCCACCGCCGCGCCGATCAGCCAGGGATCCAGCGTCAGATCGCCCGGGCTCTGCGCCACGCCGTAGATCGCCGTAAGCATCCCCCCGATATAGCCCGCCATCGCCCGCGCGACCACGATTCCGAACGCCACGCCGGCAAACGTGCCTGCCAAGCCGGCGAGCGCGCTTTCGACAAGGAACAGCGTCCGGATCTGCCCGCGCGTCGCCCCCAGCGCGCGCAAGATTCCGATTTCCGATCTCCGCTCCGTCACCGCGATCGCGAATGTGTTGTAGATGATGAACATCCCGATGAACAATGCGAATACGCTGGTGATATTCGAGGCCAGCGCGTACATCCGCGAGGTCGATTCGAATTGCTCTCCGCGCGAGCTGGGCGGCTCCACCTGAAATCCCGGGCCAAGCGCCGTTTTGAGCTTCGCCGTCGCATCCTCCAGCCGCGTGTCTTCCTGAAGCGCGATGTCGATCCGGTCGAATTTCCGTCCCCGCCCGAACATCTTCTGCGCCGCGTAGATATCCATGACCGCCAGATCGCCGCCGAACGCGCTGGCCAGCCCGCCCGGTTTCATGATCCCGCGCACGATGAACGTCCGGTCTCCCTGCATGGTGCGCATCGGAAGCCGGCTGTTCACCTTCAGCCCGTGCTCGCCGGCGAATTTCCTGGTCACCATCAGCGAATCCGGCTGCGCGAGGAATATCAGCGGATCGTCGATGGCCTCATCCTCGCCCTCCAGATCGTAGTTACGTATGTTGCGATCGCCGAGCATGTCCACGCCCAGGATCAGCAGATTGCTCTGCGCCGTCTCGCCATACGAGACGGTTGCCTCGATCACTGGAGCCGCTGCGCGAACCTCCGGCAGATCTCGAACCTTGTCCAGCACCTCTTCGTCGAATCCAGCGTCGCCGGCGGTCACCTGCAATTGCGCCGTACCCGCGATCCGGTCGATGGTCTGGTTGAACGCCGCCAGCACGCTCTTATTGGCCGTGCGCATCCCCACGAACACGCCCACGCCCAGCACGATTCCTGCCGTGGTCAGGAGCCATCGCAGCAGGTGTTTGCGCGCGTACGGCCAACTGATGAGCCGGAGCAGAATCATCGGGTCACTGGTTCCCGCCGCGTATCGGCGAACACGCGCCCGTCGCGTAATTGGATTGTGCGCGGGCAGCTTTCGGCGACAGTCTTGTCGTGCGTCACAATAAGCACCGTCGCGCCCAGCCGGTCATGCAGATCGTGGATCAGGCTCAGGATTTCCGCGCCGGTATGCGTGTCCAGGTTGCCCGTGGGCTCATCCGCCAGCAGAATCGGCGGATACACGCTCAGCGCCCGGGCGATCGCCACGCGCTGGCGCTCGCCGCCGGAAAGCTCATCCGGAAGATGATCCACGCGCGCACTCAGTCTGACCAGATCCAGCAGTTCGCGGGCCCGCTCCTCTACCTTCTTTCGCGCCCATCCGCGCAGGTGCAGCGGAAGCGAAACGTTTTCCAGGCACGAAAGCGTCGGCAGCAGGTTGAAAAACTGAAAAATGAATCCGATCTTGTCCCGCCGAACGCGCGTCAGCTCGTCATCGGTGAGCTTGGAGAGCGGCTGCCCGTCCAGCTCGACTTCGCCTCGCGTCGGACGGTCCAGACCGCCGATCAGGTTCAGCATCGTTGATTTGCCGGATCCCGAGGGCCCCACGATCGAGGCCATTTCGCCCTTGGCGACCGTAAGATCGATCCCCTCAAGCGCGGTCACCTTGCGCTTGCCTTCGAATGTCTTGGAAACGCCCCGCAGGAGGATCACTTACTTCTATGATGACATCCCCAATCTATCGCGCGAGAGCGGGGCGCGCGGCCGGCGGGGGGACGTTTCGAGCATACCCCCCGTGGGCTTGTGCTCGCCGCAAGTCTGTGATATTTGTACTCGGCCATACGGCCCCGGTTCGGCCCGGCTGTCTGTTTTTTAACGGCTTTATCGCGGATTTAAGGAGTTTCAACAGACAAGGGGGTTTATGAGATTCAGACAGCGTAGTAAATTTGTGTTTGCATTCAGCCTTGCGGCATGCATGCCCGGCCTCCTGATGGCCCAGTCGGCAAGTACCGCCGCGCTCACCGGGACCGTTCTGGATGCCACCGGTGCGTCGATTCCGAACGCCGCCGTCACGGTTATCAGCCTGGCCACCAATCAGGTTCGCACCGTTACCACCAGCGCGGACGGCAGCTACCGGGTTCCTTTGCTCGAGCCCGGCGCGTACCGCGTGCGCTTTATGGCTACGGGCTTCAAGACTGCGGAGGTCATGTCCGTAACGCTGAACGTTACAGAGACCGTGGCCTTGGACCGGACCATGGAAGTCGGCGCTCAGACCGAACAGGTCACCGTGGAGGCGGCCGCGGAAACCATCCAAACGGCTTCGTCCACTCTGGGAACCACCGTGTCGGGAGGCACCATCGGCAATCTGCCTCTTCCGGCGCGGAACTTTACCGCAATCCTGGGAATGTCGGCAGGCGTCGCCGTGGACGCCACGAACGGAGTCTCCTATGGGCGCGGCACGCTGAACATGAGCGTCAACGGAGCCAATCCGGAAAAAAACAACTTCCAAATGGACGGCGTGGGGGTGAATAACGCCGCCGGGAACAATCAGGCCGCTGACGCTGGTCTCTATACCGGAATCAGCATTCCGAATCCCGACGCGATCTCGGAGTTCAAGATCCAGACTTCGACGTACGACGCCAGTTACGGCCGCAACCCGGGCGCCAACGTCAACGTCGTCACCCGGTCTGGCACCAACGAGTTCCACGGCACGCTGTTCGAGTTTTTCCGCAATGAGAAACTCAACGCCAACGACTTCTTCTACAATCGCGATAGCGCTCTGAGCCGGACGCAAAAGCAGGTCCTGCGGCAAAACCAGTTCGGCGGCACTCTCGGCGGACCGGTCAAGCAGGACAAACTGTTCTTCTTCGGCAGTTACCAGGGAACCCGCCAGCTCAACGGCGTCGCCTCTCAGGGCATTACCTCGGCCACCTTGTATCCCGTGCCCGACAATCGCGAGGCCCCCGACTTCCGGTCGCGCCTGGGCGCTGCCATGTGCGGCTTGCCGCAGAAGCCCCGGGGAATTCCCATCGCCTGCGATGGCTCTAACATCAACCCCGTAGCGATCAAGCTGCTTCAGGTGAAGCTTCCCAATGGCAGTTACTACATCCCCGGCTCGGGGACTGCCGGCACAGCGCAGCGACTCTTCAGCAAACCGGCCAAATTCAACGAAGACCAGTACATCGCAAATGCCGATTGGGTTCTCACTTCCAAACACACGCTCCAAATGAAGTATATGTTCTCGGACGATCCCTACGTATACGAGTTAGGCGGACAATTGCCGGGCCGCGTCCAGAGCGACCACCGCGCCAATACCGCTTCCCTGCTGCGGCTGACCTCGGTGCTCACGCCCAGTGTAGTCAACCAGGCCCGCATTTCCTTCCAGCGCATCATTCAGGACGGAACAGACACCGTTCCCTACACACCGCAGCAGATCGGCTTGAAGCCGCTCGTGGATATCACCTGCTGCAACGGGACCACCGGCGGCACCTACACGCAGCCCCCCGTCATGAACATCACGGGCGCATTCAATATCGGGGGCGGGCTGAATCCTTCCTTCGCTCCGACCACGCAGATTCAGTACGCCGACCAGCTTTCCTGGACCAAGGGATCGCACACCTTCCGGGTTGGCTACGAATTTGAAAACGTCCGCTGGCCGCTGGTCTTCGGCGGGTTGGGCCGCGGCTTCCTCCTGGTAAATTCGTTCCCCGATCTGTTGATCGGCCGCGCGGGTTGTGCCGCGGCCGATCCTACGTGCAGCGTTGCCAATCCCGGCAATACGACCGGCCTGCCGTTCAGCAGCTTCAACGGTTGCCTCTTCTGCGTGCGCAGCGGAGTGAACGGGATCATCCACAATTACCACCTGCAAAATCAAAACGCGTTCTTTCAGGACGATTGGAAAGTCAACAACCGCCTGACCCTCAACATCGGCGTCCGTTGGGAGCGGAATGGAACTCTCGCGGACAAGTACGGCAACCTGACCAATTTGTGGGCCAGTGATCTGGCCTCGGTCCCCGTCCCTCCGGCGGCTCCCTCCGCCACGGATCCACGAGCCTTCACCGGGTATGTCGTGCCTGACAACTACGACGCACGCCCGATCTCGCAAGGCGGGCACGGCCCGCTGCCTCCCGGCGTCCGCCAATTTCCAGGCAAATTCGCTTCGCAGAACCGAATCCCGCTGAGTAACTTCGGTCCCCGCATCGGCTTCGCGTGGCAGCCGGTGGCAGGCGGCCGCCTGGTGATCCGAGGCGGCGCCGGCATCTTCTATGACCGCGTTGGGCTCAACCGGCTGGTCCACGCCGTTCAGGAGGGCCGGCCTTATGCCGACACCACGGGGCTCCAGCACGATATTGCCAGCTTGCAAAGTCCGTTCCAGGACCGGCCGCTGGCTTTGTTGCCCCGGTGGTTCGACCCTGCCAGGCTGACTGGCTCCAACTTTAACTCTCCGTATTACGACCGGCTGCACACTCCTTTGGTGCGCCAATACAACCTGGGATTCCAGTACGAATTCCTCCGGAACTACGTACTCGAGGCGGCCTATGTGGGATCGAGCGGTATCAACATCGGCGATTACAACCATGTTGTGAATACCGCCCGGCTGGTCAGCGCCTCCAAGCCTATCAACGGGATCACCACCAACACCGCCGCTAACGCCATCGGCCGCGTCCCATTCCTGGGATTCCTGCCGAACGGGCTCCAGCAAAACGGGTTCGACGGTGTGTATCACTACGACAGTTTGCAGATGACGGTCCGCAAACAGTTCTCGCGCGGCCTCGGTTTCCAGGTGTCCTATACCTGGAGCAAGAACCTTTCGAACATTTTCGATTCGGCGAGCGCGAACCTGAACGATCCGACCGACCTGTGGCAGCAGTACGGGCCGACTCCCTACAGCCGCCCGCATCGCTTCATCGTCGCCTATCAGTACGAACTCCCGTTCCAGGCAAATGGCGCCGCTTTGAGCCGAGTCGTTCGCGGGTGGTCGGTTTCGGGCAACACGCTCATCCAGAGCGGCAATCCGCTCACGCTGCTCGATGCGCGCGGAGGGACCGCCTTCGGCATGAACAACAGCAATACCTACGAAAACGGCGTGGGCCGGGCGCAGATGTGTCCCGGGGCGACCTACGGCCAGATTTCGACTTCCGGAAACGTGAAGGACAAGCTGGGTCTGGTAGGGAATTCCAGCGTGCCGCGCTTCTTCAATATTGCCGCGTTCTGCGCTCCACCCGCCATTAACCCGGATGGCAGCCTCACCTCGCTTGCGGCATGTTCCACGTGCGCGACGCTTTTCGGCAACAGCGGCGTGGGCATTGTCCGCGGGCCACACCAGTTGAACTTCGATTTCTCCGTGCTCAAGGAAACCAGTATCACTGAGCGGCAGAAAATCCAGTTCCGCGCCGAGTTCTTCAATATCTTCAATCATGCGCAATTCGCGCTCCCGCAAGGTCCGGCGAATCAAGCGCTGTACCCGAGCAACGCGGCGTTGTTCGGAGTCATCACCGGAACTTCAGTGAATCCGCGGCTGATTCAGTTCGCGCTGCGGTACTCGTTCTAGCGGTTTCACCGGCTGAAGGCTTTGCGTGGCGCAGGCCTTCAGCCGGTGCTTCGGGGCAGCCTCCCCAGGGCGACGGTACAATCGATGATTCATGCGCATTGGCGTTGATGCCGGAGGCACGTTCACCGATTTCGTGGTACTGCATGACGACGGACGCATCGAGAGCTTCAAGCTGCGCTCGGATCCTAAGTCGCCGGCCACGGTGATCCTGGCGGGCCTGCAACAAGCCGCCGCAGGCGCGAAAAAGGCCGCCGTCGTCCACGGATCCACGGTCGCCACCAACGCCCTGCTCGAGCGCAAGGGCGCGCGAACCGCCTTTGTCACCACGGCAGGTTTCGAGGACCTGCTCGAAATCGGCCGCCAGAATCGCCCCGAGCTCTACAACCTCACGCCCGCGCCGCGGTGTCTTCTGATTCCGCGCCACCTATGCTTCGGCGTCCGCGAGCGCACGTATTCCGACGGGACGATCGCGCGGACGCCGCCTGCGGCCGAACTGAACCTTCTCGCCGCGAAACTCAAGCGTGCAGGCGTCCGCTCGATCGCCATCTGTTTTCTGCACGCGTATCAAAACGCCGCGAACGAGCGCGCGGCGCTCGCGGGATTACAGGCCGCCGGCGTCTACGTCTGTGCCTCTCATGAGATCAGCCCGGAATTCCGCGAATTCGAGCGCGGTTCCACAACCGCGATCAACGCCTACGTGGGACCGCTCATGGAAACTTATCTCGGCGAACTCGAAGCGGCGGCCAAAAACCGTTTTCAGATCGCCGTCATGCAATCGAACGGCGGATTCCTCTCCGCGCGCGAGGCCCGCCGCCATGCCGTGCGTACGGTGCTTTCCGGTCCCGCCGGTGGCGTGGTCGGAGCCATCGAAACCGCACGGCTCGGCGGATTTCGAAAAGTGCTTGGCCTCGATATGGGCGGCACTTCGACGGACGTCAGCCTCTCCGACGGAGCCGCCCGCGAAACGACGGAAGCCTCCATCGATGGATTCCCAATTCGCGTGCCGATGCTGGACATTCACACTGTAGGCGCCGGCGGAGGCTCCATCGCCCGCGTGGATGCCGGCGGCCTGCTGCGCGTCGGCCCGGAAAGCGCCGGCTCGGATCCCGGCCCGGCCTGCTACGGAACCGGAACGGAACCGGCGGTCACCGATGCCCACGTTGTGCTCGGACGCATCCACGCGCTGCTCGGCGGCGCGATGCCTGTGAACGCCGCGCGCGCCGCAAAAGCCATCGACCGGATCGCTCGACGCTTGAAAGTCGGTCTGCCTGCGGCTGCGGCAGGCATTCTCCGCGTGGCGAATTCCAATATGGAGCGCGCCATCCGAGCCGTCTCGGTCGAGCGCGGCTACGATCCCCGCGAATTCGCCCTGGTGGCGTTCGGCGGATGCGGCGGCCTCCACGCCTGCGAAATCGCCGAGCAGTTGGGGATTCGTACAGTCATCGTGCCGCAGTATGCCGGAGCTTTGTCCGCTCTGGGTATGCTGCTGGCGGATTCCGTCCGCGACTACGCGGCCGGCGTGCTCGGCCACACCGACCTGGAGAATGCCTTCGCGGCGCTGGAACGGCGCGCCCGCCGCGAATCGCCCGCTGCTGCCATCGAACGCTCGGCCGACCTGCGGTATCGCGGCCAGAGCTATGAGCTAAACGTCCCCTGGAAATCGCTCGACCAGGCCTCGGCGGCTTTCCACACCGAACACGCCCGCATCTACGGCTACTCGCTTCCGGATCGCGACGTCGAGGCCATCACCATCCGGGTCCGCGCCCGAGCCAGCACGTCCAAGCCCGGTTTCGGTCGTCCGAAGACTCGCAAGCTCGCGGCCGCGATCCGCCGGATCTGGATCCACAAATCTTGGCATCGAGTTCCCGTCTGGACCCGCGATCAGCTTAGAACCTCACTTCGCGGACCTGCCCTGGTACTGGACTACGGTTCAACGACTCTCATCCCGCCGGGCTGGCGCTTCCGCATGGACCGTTGCGGAAATCTTGTCATCGAACGATAACCGACCGTATACACTGAAAGTTCACACATGAAACAAAAGATCCGCTCCACGACCATTCTGTGCGTCCGGCGCGATGGGAAGGTGGTCATGGCGGGCGACGGTCAGGTCACTCTGGGATCGGAGGTGCTGAAGTCGTCCGCCAAGAAACTCCGCAGGCTGTATAACGGCAAGATTCTAGCCGGTTTCGCCGGCTCCACTGCGGACGCCTTCGCTCTTTTTGGCCGGTTCGAATCCAAACTCGAGCAGCACAACGGGAATCTCTCCCGGGCCTCCGTCGAATTGGCGAAAGAATGGCGAACAGACCGTTCCCTGCGGCACTTGGAAGCGCTCCTGCTGGTCGCGGACAAGGACAACACGTATCTTCTGAGCGGGAACGGCGATGTGATTGAGCCCGATGAGGCTGTAGCCGCCATCGGTTCCGGAGGCGCCTTCGCCAAATCCGCCGCCACGGCCTTGATTGAAAACACGAAACTCTCTGCTCGCGACATCGCGCAAAAATCCATGGTGATTGCGGGCAAGATTTGCATCTATACGAATGAATCCGTGATTTACGAGGAGCTCGGCTGATGGTCATCTATCTTCCCGCCCAAGCCGCCGAGGATACGCCGCTACTCGACGAATTAACCCCGCGCGAAATCGTGCGCGAGCTGGATAAGTACGTCATCGGCCAGGCCGAGGCGAAGCGCGCCGTGGCCATCGCCTTGCGCAACCGTATCCGCCGCCAGAAACTCGACCCGGAAATGGCCGAAGAGGTCATGCCGAAGAACATCTTGATGATCGGGCCCACCGGCGTCGGCAAGACGGAGTTGGCGCGCCGTCTCGCCAAGCTCGCCAATTCTCCATTCCTGAAGGTCGAAGCGAGCAAGTTCACCGAGGTCGGCTACGTCGGCCGCGATGTCGAATCGATGATCCGCGATCTGGTGGAGATCGCCATCGACATGGTACGCGAAGAGCGCCTGGCGGAAGTCGAGGATCGTGCCGAGCGCAACGCCGAGGAGCGCCTGCTCGATCTGCTGATGCCCGCGCAGCCCGAGGAAAGCGAGAGCGCCGAGCGAACCCGCGAAAAATTGCGCGAGCGCTTTCGCTCCGGCAAGCTCGATGACCGTATGGTCGAGATCGACGTCCGCGAGCGCGGCCCGTCCTTTGAAGTCACCACGGCCAGCGGCATTGAGGAGATGGACATCAACCTCAAGGATATGCTTCCGGGGTTGTTCGCCGGGCGCACCCGCAAGCGCAAAATGCGCGTCGCCGAAGCCATCGATTACCTGGTGCAGGAAGAAGAACAAAAACTGGTCGACATGGACCAGGTGACGCGCATCGCCATCGAGCGCGTGGAGCGCAGCGGGATCATTTTCCTGGACGAGGTCGACAAGATCGCCGGGCGCGAGGGCGGCCATGGCCCCGACGTGAGCCGCGAGGGCGTGCAGCGCGATATCCTGCCGATCGTCGAAGGCACCACGGTCAACACCCGTTACGGTTTCGTCCGCACGGATCACATTCTTTTCATCGCCGCGGGCGCGTTTCATGTATCCAAACCCAGTGACCTGATTCCGGAGTTGCAAGGCCGCTTCCCGATCCGGGTCGAGCTGAAGTCGCTCACCGAAGCCGACTTCATTCGCATCCTGAAGGAGCCGAAAAACGCGCTGATCAAGCAGTATCAGTCGCTGCTCGATACCGAGGGCATCAAGCTTTCCTTCACGGAAGATGCGCTTGAAGAGATCGCCTCCTTTGCCGCCCGCGTGAACGAATCCACCGAAAATATCGGCGCGCGCCGGCTGCACACGATTCTCGAAAAACTCCTCGAAGACGTGTCTTTCGACGGGCCTGACCTGAAGAAGAAAAACATCAAAGTCGACGTGGCCTACGTCCGCAAGCAACTGGCCGAAATCGTAAAGGATCAGGACCTCAGCCGGTACATTCTGTGAGGGCCGGGTTCCTGGTTGTGATGGCGGCGGTATTGTCCGGCTGCGGCTATGTAGGCCCGCCCATGCCGCCGACTCTCGATATTCCGGTCACGATCGCCGACTTTCGGGCATGGGAGTACGGCGATAACATCGAGCTGGAATTCACGCTGCCCAACACGACCACCGAAAATCTCCCGCTTACCAACGTGCGAGCCCTCGAGCTCCGTGCGGGAGAAGACCCGGCCCAGAGCCAAATCATTTTGCTGCCGGTCAGCAAACCCGGCCCGGTCACTGCCCGGATTTCCGCTCGGAACTGGATCGGAAAATCCATCGTGCTCGCCGTACGCGCCGTCGGGCCCAAGGGAAAGCCGTCGGCCTGGTCGAATCCCGTTTCGCTCGCCGTAATTTCTCCCCTCGCGGCACCCTCCGCGCCGAAACTCGAAAACGTTTCAAGAGGCGTCGAACTGGCCTGGACCGGCGAAGGTCCGCATTACCGCATTTTTCGCGCGGAAGGCGATGGCCAGCCGCAGGCGCTGGCCGATTCCGATCAAACACGATATCTGGACGAATCCACAACCTACGGCACGCAGTATCGGTACATGGTTCAGGCGATCGCCGGCGCAAACCAGTGGAGCCTGCTTTCGCCTCCGGCGGAAATCACTCCGGAGGATAAGTTCCCGCCGGCCGTTCCAGAGGGCCTGTCGGCCGTCGCAACCCCGGCTTCCATCGAGCTCGCCTGGACCAGAAACACCGAAACGGATTTCCAGGGTTACAATATCTACCGTTCAGTGGATAACGGACCGTTCGACAAAATTGCATCGCGTATCGACGCGCCCGCGTTCAGCGATACGAAAATCGAGCCTGGGAAAACATATCGCTATACGGTTTCCGCCGTCGATCTGACCGGAAACGAAAGCGCTCAAAGCGCGCCGGCCGAGGCGGTCGTGCAATAGAAGGGGCAAGAAAACTATGCCTGAAGAACCCTGGCTTCGCGGACCTATCGAGGGCGTTCCGCCCCACCTGATGCCAGTCTTCCATTCGTTCCAGATGGTGCGCGAGGATCTCGCCCGCTACACGGACGGCCTCACGACGGAAGACGTCTGGCGCCGCACCGGCGCGCTGCCCCCGCTGGGATTTCATCTGCGGCACATTGCGGGCAGCGTGGACCGCCTGGTTACGTATCTTTGCGGCAATCAGCTCAGCGACGCTCAAATCGCCACCCTGAAGCAGGAAGCCGAACCCGGCGCGACTCTTGCGGAACTGCTGTCCGGCATCGACGCGATGCTTGCCGACGCCGAGCGGCGCATGCAATCGATCACGCCCGAAATGCTCGCGGCCCCCCGCTATATCGGGAAAAAACGCCTGCCGTCCACCGTGTTCGGACTGCTCGTGCACATCGCCGAACACACCCAGCGCCATCTGGGCCAGGCGATCACAACCGCGAAGCTCGCGCGCCAGACGCGCTAGCGTTCCTTCCGCCTCCGGATCAGCCGCTGCCGCCCCAGCCGCGCCACCGTCGGCGCCGCGAACGCCGCCTCGATCAGTTGATTCTGCTCGCGCTGGTGCACCTTCGGCGATCCCGGGGCCGGACTCGCGCTCCGCGGCCGCCCCGCATACCCAATCGCCTGCTTGGAGTCCAGCATCGGCTGAATGTGCCCGCGCACGAACGCCCACGCGCCCATGTTGCGCGGTTCCTCCTGCACCCAGACCACGTGCTGCGCGTTCGGATACCGCCGCAGCACCTCGGCGAACTCCGCCTGCGGGAACGGGTAGAGCTGTTCCAGCCGGACAATCGCGAAATTCGCGCAATCGCCGCCGCGCGCTTCCTGCGCCGCCAGCAGCTCATAGTAGATCTTGCCCGTGCACGCCAGAATCCGCGTCACGCGAGCTGGATCGGCCACACGAGTGTCATCCAGCACTGTGCGAAATACGCCGCTGGCAAGTTCGTCTACCGTCGAGACCACCTTCGGATGCCGCAGCAGGCTCTTGGGCGTCATCACTACCAAGGGCTTCCGCAACCCCCGGCGATCCCCGCCTCCGCGCATCTGCCGCCGCAGCAAATGGAAATACTGCGCGGGCGTCGTCGGATACGCCACCTGCATGTTGTTTTCAGCGCAGAGTTGCAGGAAGCGTTCCAGGCGCGCGCTGGAATGCTCCGGACCGCCGCCTTCCTGCCCGTGCGGCAGCAGCAGCGCGATTCCGCTCGGCTGACCCCACTTCGATTCCGCTGACGAGATGAACTGGTCGATGATGATCTGCGCGCCGTTGGCGAAATCGCCGTACTGCGCTTCCCACAGAACGAGCGTGAGTGGATCCGCCACACTGTAGCCGAATTCGAAACCGACCACTGCGAACTCGCTCAACGGACTGTTATAAACCTCGAATCGCGCTTGATTCGGCGCCAGATGTTGCAGCGGCACGTACACCCGATCCGTCTGCGCATCGTGAAATTCCACGTGCCGCTGGCTGAACGTGCCTCGCCCGCTGTCCTGGCCGCTCAGACGCACCGGGGTTCCCTCCAGCACCAGGCTCCCGAACGCCAGCGTCTCCGCCAGCGCCCAGTCCACGTGCGGGCCCTCATGCGCCTGCTTTCGGCGCTCGATCAGGCGCGTCAGTCTTGGGTGCAAATGGAAATCTCCGGGAAAATTCGTGATCCCGTCGATGATCTGGTGCAGCACCGCGCGATCGGCTGCGGTCGGGGGCAGATCCAGCGGCATCCCTTCGGCCGGAATCGGACTCATCTCGTGCAGCTCGAACTCCTCTTTCACCTTTTGCGTGTGATCGTAGATTTCGTAGAGCTGCTTCTTCTGCGCTTCCTGCCACCCCGCGACTTCCTGCGCGTTGACCACTCCATCGTGGATCAACCGGGCGGCGTACTGGGCCGCTACAGGTTTGTGATTTTCGAGCTTCCGATACACCAGCGGCTGCGTATAGCTCGGATCGTCCCCTTCGTTGTGCCCGTGCCTGCGATAGCACACCATGTCCAGCACAACATCCTTGTGAAACCGCTGGCGATACTCGAAGGCCAGTTCCAGCGCAGCCACGCACGCCTCCGGATCGTCGCCGTTCACATGAAATACCGGCGCTTGGATTCCCAGCGCCACGTCGGTGCAGTAGGTGGACGATCGCGCCTCCCGCGGATTCGTTGTAAATCCGATCTGGTTATTGATCACCAGGTGAATTGTTCCGCCTGTCGTGTATCCTTCCACCTGGCTGAAATTGAGCGTCTCGGCTACGATCCCTTGGCCCGCCATCGCGGCGTCGCCGTGAATGAGCACCGGGATCACCAGCTCCCGTTTCCGGTCGTTCAAACGATCCTGCTTGGGCCGGACAATCCCCTCCACCACGGGATTTACCGCCTCCAGATGGCTGGGATTCGCCGCCACCGAAACCGTAATTTCCGCGCCGCTCGAAACTCTGCGTACGCTGCTGGCGCCCAAATGATATTTGACGTCGCCGGTGCCTTCGGCCACTTCGGAGGCGATGTCGCCTTCAAACTCCGAAAAAATCTGCGCGACGCCCTTGCCGATCACATTCGCGAGCACCGCCAGCCGGCCGCGGTGCGCCATGCCGATGACGATTTCCTGCACGCCCGCGGGCGCGGCGCGCTCCAGCAGTTCCTCAATCATCGCGATCGTGGTCTCGCCGCCTTCGATCGAGAAGCGTTTGTGTCCCTTGAAGCGGTTGTCCAAAAAGCCCTCGAACCCTTCGGTCAGGACCAGATGCTTCAAAACGCGCCGCTGCGTGGCCGCGTCGAGCGTGAAGTGCTCGGCCGCGGCTTCCAAACGTTGCTGGATCCACAGCCGCTCTTCTGGAGTGTCGATGTGCATGAATTGCACGCCGGTCTTGCCCGCGTAGGTGTGCCGCAGCCGGTCGAGCAACGTCCGCAACGGCAGAACGCCGAACGATTCCGCGTGGAACGTCCGGTCCAGATCCCAGATCGTGAGGCCGTGCGCGGATGGCTCCAGGTCCGGATGCGACGGACGCGGCATCCCCAATGGATCGATATCCGCAACCAGATGGCCGCGCTCGCGCCACGCCTGGATCAGACGGGCTACGCCGGCCTGTTTCATCGGATCCGAGCTGACCATGGGAGCCGTAGCCTGATCCGGCTGCCAACGCCAGGGCTGCGCCGGGATTCCCAGGTCGCGGAAAATCTGATCGTAAAATCCATCCTCGCCTTCCAGCAGCGCCTGCACGCGCGCCAGGAACAGGCCGGATTCGGCGCCCTGAATGACGCGGTGATCGTAGGTGCAGGTCATGGTCATGACCTTGCTCAGCCCCATCGAAGACCGCACGTCTTCCGGGACGCCGCGATACTCCGGCGGATAATCGATCGCGCCGGTCGCGAGGATCGCGCCCTGACCCGGCATCAGCCGCGGGATCGATCCCACGGTTCCGACCGTTCCCGGATTCGTCAGCGAAATCGTGACGCCCTCGAAATCGGCCACGGCAAGTTTGTTGTTCCGCGCCCGGGTGACCAGATCGTCGTAGGCCGCTACGAATTCCGCGAAACTCATCGATTCCGCGCGCTTGATGGCCGGCACTTTGAGCGACCGCGACCCGTCCTTGCCCGCCACGTCCACGGCGATTCCGAGGTTCACATGCCCACGAGCCACGCGGAACGATTCCTCGCCGCGCTCCGAGTACGCCTGGTTCACCGCGGGAACGGCTTCGATCGCGCGCACGATGGCCCAAGCCACGATGTGCGTGTAGGAGAGCTTGCTCTGCCCCGTTGCCAACCGATGCTGGTTGATCAGCCGCCGGTTTTCATCGATCACCTTGACCGGCATCACCCGCTGGCTGGTGGCGACCGGAATCGTCAGGCTCGCCGCCATGTTTTCGGCGATGCGCAAAGCCGGGCCGCGCAGAGGAATCAGCTCGTCGTCTTCAGCGACAGCCACCGGCGGCGCTTCCGGCGCTCGAACAGCCAAAGCCCGGGGAGGCTCGGCGACCGGTGCGGCCTTCCCGGCCGGCGCGGCCGTGTGTCCGTTACCTTCAAGCAGCGGAGTCCACGTGGCGTCTACCGTCTTGCGATCGTGCTTGTATTGCTGGAGAAGTTCGTCTTCCAGCCAGCTATTGATGTCAGGTTGAGTTTGAGTTTCAGGCATGCAGCCAAACGCTACTACTATGGTATCTGGAAGCGCTCGTGCCGCGCCTTTTGATTTTTTCCGACCTTCATAACGACCTGCGTTCGCTTGAGAAACTCATGGCGATCGAGGCCGATTACTACTTCGCCGCTGGCGACCTGGTGAGCTGGGCGCGCGGCTTGGACAAAATGGCCGAGCCGATGAAGCGCCGCGCCGATCGCGTCTACGTCTTGCCCGGCAACCACGAGTCCGAACAAAACATCGCCGATTTCTGCGCGCGCCACGGTTTCGTGAATTTTCACGGCGGAACGCTGGATATCGCGGGCGTTCACGTCGCCGGACTGGGCTATTCGTCGCCCACGCCCTTCCACACGCCGGGCGAGTATTCAGAAGAAGAACTAGCCGCGCGGCTGGAGAAATTCGTGGAATGGAATCCGTCCGTGCTCATCTGCCACGCTCCGCCGCTCAACACCGAGCTCGATCGCGTCCGTCTGGGGCTCCACGCCGGCAGCCGTGCCGTTCGCGAGTACATCGAGAAGCGCCAGCCTGCGCATTTTTTCTGCGGCCACATCCATGAAGCGGAAGGCAAGGTGATCCAGATGGGCGCCACTCGCGCCCAGAACGTCGGGAAGAAAGGGTACTTGTTGGGGTTGTAGCTCGGGGACGTGCCGTTCCGGCCAGCCGTGTCGGACCAAAATAGAAAGTTCCTAATCCCACCAAAGTAGAAAGTTCCGGTTTTGGGGTTTGGAAATCAGACTCCATGGTATGTTCGCACAGTCCCGCCGGGGTCGCGCCTGGTGGGG